>JGI12109J20283_10100505_pt1 | contig 95879 bp, 72 predicted proteins | sample ElkSlonscriptome_12_FD_20283 | JGI IMG/M metagenome (IMG submission 20283) | reverse complement strand
CCCCCCCCCTGCCCCTCTCCCACGCCGGGGAGAGGGGTGCTTCCCTTCCCCACCTGTGGGGGAAGGGCCAGGGATGGGGGCAGTCTTCCCTTCCCCGCTGGTGGCCCCCTCACCCCCGGCCCCTTTCCCACGCCGGGGAGAGGGGAGCTTCCCTTCCCCACCTGTGGGGGAAGGGCCAGGGATGGGGGCAGTCTTCCCTTCCCCACCTGTGGGGGAAGAGCCAGGGATGGGGGCAGTATTCCCTTCCCCACCTGTGGGGGAAGGGCCAGGGATGGGGGCAGTAACGCCATATTCCGCCGCGAGGTAGTGGTTCAGTTCATCGTTCAGCGCGTCCAGGCGGCGGCGCAGTTCGTGCTTGTCCTCCGGCGTCACCGCCCCGCCCAGCGCCGTCTGCTGCTGGCGAAACGCCTGGAACAGCCGGTCTACATCCTGGGCAGCAGCTTCGATGCGGGCCATTGTTGACTCATCTTCGCTCGATAACATCTTGATCTGCCCATCGCTTGGCCTGGTGGTAATCGCCTGCTGCACCTCCTCGTAGGTAGCAAAGCCGACCAGCGTGTTGCCCGCCTGAATGTTGAAGTCGATATCCGGCAGCGGCTCGATCTGCTCGGCCCGCTCGATCTGCGCCACCAGCTTGAGGAACAGCCGCAGCTTGCAGATTTCCACCGCCTCTTCCATAATGTCCACGCCAAACAGGTTGTTGACGATGATCGATTTGAAGATGAAATAATGGCGGTTGGGGTGCTGCCCGACGCGCTCCAGCGTCTCGCGGAAGTCGCGGTATTTGCGGCCCCTCACCCCCGGCCCCTCTCCCACGCCGGGGAGAGGGGTGCTTCCCTTCCCCACTGATGGGGGAGAATCCATAGCAGATGCAAAGGCTGCCCGAATGTGTGCCAGAACTGTCGGCATATCCTGCTCAACCTCAGCGGCGGTAACACGTACAAAGCGAATGCCAAGCGACTCCAGTATGGCCTGTCGTTCGGCATCAGCTTCGCGCTGGTTCTCGTGTATTGCGCCATCAACTTCGACAGCCAGCCTTTCCGATGAGCAGTAGAAATCCAGCACAAATGCCCCCACTGGCTGCTGGCGACGGAACTTCCGCCCATCCAACTGCTTACCGCGCAATGCCTGCCAGAGCATATCTTCACTCCCGGTTGCCTCACGCCGCAGCGAGCGAGCCACCGCTACCATCTTTTCACGTAACGCGGGCGGTACTTCGAGCTTCCCTTCCCCGCTGGTGCTGCCCTCACGCTGAGGCGAGGGGAGCTTCCCTTCCCCGCTGGCGGTGCCCTCACCCCCGGCCCCTCTCCCACGCTGAGGCGAGGGGAGCTTCCCTTCCCCACCTGTGGGGGAAGGGCCAGGGATGGGGGCAGTATTCCCTTCCCCACCTGTGGGGGAAGGGCCAGGGATGGGGGCGCGATCATAATCATCCAGAAAGCCCTGCATACGCTCCAGGCAGGCATCATACAGCGGCTCCAGGATGTTCAAGGCCGCAAACAGGAACGCGCCCGATCCGGCGGTCGGGTCGAGCACCGTCACCTGCTCGATGGCGCGGTAGAAGGCCCGCAGCAGTTCCGGCCCCTCGCACTGCTGGATCACGTCCTGGGCAAACTGGCGTATATCCAGGTTATACGTCACCAGATCGTTGATCGCGCCGATGTCGCCTGCTGCCAGTTTCGCCCGCACCTCGGCGTAGCGCTGGCGGCGGGCCACCACCTCACGCCAGATTTCCGTCGGCAGCGCATACTCTGGCGGGGCGGCTTTGTTCCAGTGGGCACGCTGCGTCACGTCGTCTATCCCGGCGGCAATCTCCGGCGGCAACTCGTGCTCACTGCCGTGCCGCACCGCCGGGTAGATGTAGCGGTCGGGGTTGTCGCGCAGCAGCCGCCAGATTGATTGTTCGCTCGCGAAGGCCACCCGGCACTGCTGCCGCGCCGTGTCGAACAGGAAGGGCAGCACGGTGTTCTGGCTGATGTAGCCGGTGATGTCCTCGCGGGTGTAATACGCGCCCATCTGCTTCTGGTTGATGTACTTTTCGAAGATGTAGCCCAGCACATCGGGGTTGATCTCATTGTCGTCGCGTAGTGGGCGGTCGTCCAGGTGCCAGTGGTACTGGTCGAAGAAGCCAAACAGCCGCTCGAAGGCACGATCCGGGATGGCGATCTGCTCGCCGTGGCGCTCTTCGATCTGGTGGCGCAGGAACAGGCCGCCGTTCAGGTAGGGCACCGTGCCGAGCAGGGCGTTGATCTCCGGCGACCGCTCGGCGGGCCTGCGGGCAAACCCTGCAAAGAAGAGTGGGCAGAGGAAGTCGCGGTAGTAGCGGTCGTCACCCTGCTGCTGCATCTGTGTCAGCTTCGTGCTCAGATAGTTGCTGTCGCCATCCAGAAAGCCCTTGCGCTGAATGAAATAGATGAACATCAGCCGGTTGAGCATCACCGACGCATACCAGTGCTGCATCTCTGTGGCGGGAATGTCCTTGAGAAAGGCCAGAAACGCATTATGCTCCTTCTGGAAGCGGTCATAGAAGCGCTTCGTGACCCGCTCCACATCAAACGCCACTCGCGTCCCGGCGACCACATCGGTGAGGGTCAGGCCGGCTTCCTGCTCCAGCGTGAACGCAATCGCCTGGAGCTTCTGGATCAGCGCATCGCCCGACTGATCGCGCTGGTAGTGGTGCTCGCGGCGGGCCAGCGGCTTGCCGGGTTCGCGCTTCACCCACTGCCAGACCTGTTCCGTCTGATCCGCCGTGGTAAAGATAATCAGGTGCTCAAAATAGTGCTGCGCCACCTGCCGCTCGATCTCGCCGCGCACCGGGTAAGGCGGGATGGCCTCGCCGGGTGGGGCCACACACTGCAAGACCGTCAGGCCACGCTTTTCCGCCACGGCGTGCAGCGTGAAGGTCTGCGCTTGAACGGGGAGGGTGAGGATCGCGCTGTGGTGATCCCAGCCCAACTCCTCGATAAACAGCGTGGTCAGGTCGCCGGCACGCAGGCAACGGCGGATGCGGTCATAACTTTCTGTCATTGATCTAACTCGTTTTCAAACCATGTCAGCAATGCTGGACTGATATGTATACCAAGTGCAACAATATGCTGTGCTGCATCGAGTGCCTGTTGCTTCGTGAGCAATGTTGCTTGAAATGCTGCCAGCAATACACCTATTGTGCCGGTAAGTGGCAGATGCATTGCCAGTGCAACCCGGCGGCCCAACCGTTCATCAATCACAACCCATGCCGGTTGTACCTCGCTTGCCAGGAGCAGCACCTGCATTTCCCCGGCATCAAGCCCCAGTAACAATGGTTCTACCGTTGGTGATGTTCCAGGCGCCTGGACTTGAATCCAGGAGGACTGTACAACCAGGGTAGCCCCAGGGCGAGTAGCACCCTGCGCAGTTACCTCATCATACACAGCGGGTGGCACCAGAACTACATCAAATAACTGGTTGAGCAGATCCAGTTGATTGATGCGCGCCAGCGCAATAAGCGGTGTGGCGTTGACGACAGCCTTCATTTGGTCTGTTGCTCAGCGGCGATGGCACGCCCGGCCGCGGCTTCCATAGCGCGTTCCTCTTCCGGGTAGTCAATGACCGCGAATCCATGCTCCGCGAAGCGCCGATACACCTCCACGCGATCGCAGCCCAGCACCTGCCCCGCAAAACCCGCCGAGATTTTGCCCTCACTATAAAGATGTCCCAGAGTGTAGATCATGGCTTTGCGAATAAAGGCAGCGCGGTCCTCGCGTACCGCGAGCAGTATTTCATCGGGAAATTCAACCTGAACACTCATACTTCGTTCCTTCTATTTCTGTTTCAACCCCAGCGAGCAGATAATCTGCGGCTCACGCGTGGGCGTGTCGTCCTGCTTCACACAGAGCCGGTCTTCGTCTCGGAGGGCGATAACCAGCCCGGCCAGATCTTCGTCCGACGCGCCGCTGCGCATCTGGCGGTTAAGCGTGTCCACCGCGGTCTGGCGCAAGGGGGAGCGATAGATCTCCTCCAGTGCCCGGTGCAGATCAGGGTTGTCGAACAGGGTTCCCTTGACCGCCTCGGCGTGGCGTTTCAGCCGCTCGTAGGTGCGGAAGCGTGCGCCCGAAGGCCGCCCCAGTTGCCCGCCGACCGTCTTTTCTTCCTCGGCAATCACCTGTGCCCCCTGCCGCACCAGGTCGTGATGCTGCTCCATCCGCGGCAGGGCCGGGGTATCCGGCGCACAGGCTGCCGCATGCAGGATGGTCAACTGCGACTCCGTGACGCTGTTCCCCTGGGCATCCATCCAGGCCAGCGCATCGTTCCCTTCCGCCGTGCGCAGATAGACCAGCACCCCTGCCGGTGCCTGCGGCGTTGCCTGATGCGCCCGCGTGCTGTAGACAACGGGCGGCATATCAGGGATGGTGCGCTGCAACGATGGATCGGCATCGACGGCCTGCTTCCAGATCGCGTATGCCTGCGATGCCAGGTCAACCTCGCCATCGGCGTCACCATCGAGAATACCTGACTGCTCGGTAAACAGGTCGAGCAGTTGCTGGTGGCTCATATCGTCCTCAAAGAATGCCTCATCGGTGCCAATCACCTCAGCGTTCTCGTGCAACCGCTGCCGGATACGTTCACGCAGCCGAATAATGCGCTCGACCCCATCTGCTGGCAGGAACGTGTAGCAGAGGATGTCCGTCGCCTGCTGCCCGATGCGATCAACCCGCCCGGCCCGCTGGATCAGGCGGATAATCGCCCAGGGCAGGTCATAGTTGACCACGATATGCGCATCCTGCAGATTCTGCCCCTCGCTGAGCACGTCCGTAGCGATCAGAACCCGCACCTCTGATCCCGGCCCGATCAGATGGCGCTTATCGTTGCTTGCAGGACTGAAGCGCCACGCCAGGAGTGTCGGATCGTCACTCTGCCCGGTCACGCCTGCTACCGAGGGAATGCCCCGTGCCTGAAGCGCTGCCGTCAGATACAGTACCGTATCCGCAAACTGGGTGAAGACAATGACTTTCTCGTCCGGGTGCGTGACCGTGAGCAGGTCGACCAGGGCAGCCAGTTTGGTGTCGGTGCTGGCATCCCATGTCCCGGCAGTCGCCAGCACACTGAGCAGCGCCTGCGCGTCCTGCTGCACATCCGTCGCCAGGTGCTTCGTGAAGAGCGACGGTCGAAGCCAGGAGAACCGGCGCTGGTAGGTTGTCGTGTACTCCTGGTAGACTGCCGCCGCGCGCTGCCGGAACTGCGCCTCCGTCGTCAACCCGAACGGGGATTGCTGGTCCGGTGGTTCGGGAGCATCGTCGTCCGCCTCATCTGCCGGATCGAGCGTGTTGCTGAGGGTATCACTGTCCCGGTCGGTCAGGCGTGTATCGAGCAGGGCGGCATCCTGGGTACCAATCGGGATGGACTGCCCGGTCTCAAGCGCGTGCAGCACAATGTAATTCCGCAGAATATGCCGCTCCAGCGATTGCAGGAACACATGCCCGCTGCTCTCCAGGCGCTTGAACAGGTTGGTGCGGCTGAAGCCCATCAACCGCTTGCCCGCGCGGGTCAGATTGCCCAGTACGCGCCGCTCATCGGCTGTCGCCTGCTGCTCCGCTCGGGACGCGACATAATTTGCCAGCCCGTAGCGTGGCAGCGACAGATCGTTGATCCCGTTGACTACCGCCGTCGCATACAGACGGGCATACTGGTCATCAGCACGATTCTCATCCAGCGCAAACGTGACCGTGCGCGGTACTCGGGTAGGGAAATAGGAACGGCTGTTGTCGGCGAAGGTCAGATAGCGTCGCCCGGTCTCCGGATCAAGTTCACCATAGTTGGTCTGGATGAAACTGCGCGTCCGCCGCACCAGGTAGAGCCGCATGAGGTCGCGCCAGTCGTCAGCATAGGGGCTATGTTCAAACGCGGCCAGCGAGCGCACCGGTGCCTGATAGCGGCGGATGAATTCCGTTTCGCCCAGCTCCCGCAGCAGCTTCTCAGGCCGCACCCCCAGGTCCTGGTCTGCTGGCACGAACAGCCGAAGCTGGCTCGACAGATCGAGGTAGGTCTTGTTGTAGGGCGTAGCCGAGAGCAGGATGACCTTGCTCTCGTTCTCCTGGATGTACTCTTGAAGCGCGCGATAGCGTTTGCCCTCGCGGTTGCGCAGGTTGTGGCTCTCATCAATCAGCACCAGCCGATAGCGCCGCAGATCGGGCAGGTCGCGCGTGACACGGCTGATGGGCAGCACCCGCGCCCGCAGCCGGTACTGGTCGCGGTAGTCCTCCCACATCTTCGTCAGGTTTTTGGGGCAGATGATGAGCGTTTCCAGGTGGTAATCGTCTTCAAAGATACGCGCCAGTGCGGTTGCCATCAGCGTCTTGCCCAGACCCACCACATCACCAATCAACACGCCACCACGCTTGTTCAAATGGTGAGCGGCAATCTTGACCGCAGCCGTCTGGTACTCGAAGAGGTGCGGAAAATCGCGGGGGATGCGAAAGGTCGAGAGCCCGGCGCGGGCTTCTTGCGACAGGTGGTAGGCCATCTTGAGGTAGATATGGTAGGGCGGGATCAACTCCTCACGGGCCCAACTGTCCTCAATCACCTGCACCAGCACATTGGAAATATCAACACACCAGCGATCATTCCAGCGATCCTCAAACCAGGCGGCGAGCTTCCGGCAGGCATCGTGTTCCAGCACATCGACATTGAGTTCGCCCTGGTGGGACAACCCGGCAAAGGTCAGGTTGCTGCTGCCGAGGTAGCCGGTGATCGGGTTGTTGTAATCCTCCCGGAAGGCCAGATAGAGCTTGGCGTGCAGGGTGTGACGCAGAAAGAGCTTGACGATAATCTGTTTCTGCTTGATTTGCTGCACCAGATGGCGCAGGGCGGCTTCATCTGCATTCGTGGGCGTACCCGTTATAAGCTGTGAGCGAAACTCCTCGGCCAGTTCCTGCTTGAGCCGCAGAGCCGTCTGGTTATCCATCCCGCGTGCCGGGGTAAGACTCAACGTGGCGCGCAGTTCGTCGCGGGGGTGGCGCTGCATGCCGACCAGCAGGCGGCAGCAGCGTCCGGGGCCACCCGGCCAGTCATCAAAGGCGGGGGCAAGCTGCTTCCAGCCACGCAGATTGAAATAGCCGACGCAGAAATCGGCCCGCGTCGCGCTGGTTAGCGTCTGCTGCAGGGCGGGCAGGAGTCGCTGGTCAATGTTGTCAAAGATGCGTGGCATAGGGTGTTTTCTATCTGATGATATGGTTAAGTTTGAGTCAGACCTGACAGGCCTCCGAAGACCTGTCAGGTCTGACTTTTATTCAGATCATTTTTCGATATGCAAAGAGGAAGCGTTTTTGAGTTGCATCCACGCTACTTTAACGTCACTGCGGTGGAACAGATTTTACCACCTTATACCAGTTTGCCATCAAATCAGCAATCAGCCAGAACATGGGCTACGGACGCAGGGGCGGCACATTTCCGTTCAGAACCTCTGCGTTCTCGGTGTCCTCTGTGGCTATGACAACAAATCGGTATTAAAAGGTTGCCGGTGTACGAGAAACTTGTCGTCGGTGTAGAATTATACCATATGGTGTGCCGGAATACCGGCAACGGCAGAGTCTGTGACCCGGCACACAATTCCCCGGTTTATTCCCTTGACGCGGCGAGTCCCGGATGTTATGATATAAATAATCTTAACTTATTCACTTAGCTTTAGCAGGTTAGTTATGCGTATTTCGAGCAAAGGAGAGTATGGGCTGCGCGCGCTGTTTGATCTGGCGCAGCATTATGGCGAAGGTCTGGTGCAGAGCGAGGATATTGCCACGCGCCAGGGCATTCCGGTGAACTACCTGAACCAGATGTTGATCCTCCTGCGCCGCGCCGGTATCATAGATAGTTTACGTGGCCCCCAGGGCGGCCATATGCTGGCCCGTCCGCCCGCCCAGGTAACGTTGCTGGAGGCGCTGACGGTGCTGGAAGGGCCGCTGATGCCCGGCGACACGACCCGCGATGATCTGCTGCCAACCCAGCCCGATGATCGGGAAGTGATGGATCAGATCTGGCTGGAACTGCGGGAAACGATTGAGAAAGCGCTGCGGGCAATTACCCTGGAGGATCTCTGCCAGCGCAAGAATCAGCGCGCGGGCAATTTGATGTACTACATTTAAGGGTGAAACGTGCGGCGTGAAACGTGCGGCGTGAAACGTGTGGCGCGAAACATGAAGGGTGGGGCGTGACGAGTGAGCTGTGGGCCGCACGCGTCACGTTCCACGCACCACTACCCCACTCGTCACTAAATAATCAGCCCCTGCGCCTCCAGCCAGAAGCGCAGACTCGACATCACCGCCAGCATCACCAGGGTCGGCAGCAGCGCAATCGTGGCCGGCTTCGCCAGTTGCACCGGGTGGGTAACGCGGCCCTCATACCCCATGAACAGGCTGACCAGCAGCAGGCTCACCAGGTAGAGCACACTGATAATGCCGGTGAACGACAGGAATGCCAGCGGCCAGTAGAGCAGTTCCAGATTGCCGTAGAGCGCCACCAGGATCAGGAAGTCCAGCAGCAGAACGCCCCCCAGTTCGCGCCAGCTTTTGAGCAGCGGCTGTTGATCATCCACATTCCGGCGCAACGTCGTGTTGAGGATCAACAGCATAACCGTCGCCACTCCCACTCCCATCCCCATCCCGGTCAGCGTGCGCAGTTCATTGCGCGGCGTGTAGAGATAGGGCAACCCCAGATCCAGGAAGAGCGAGTTAAAGCCATCAATGCCCATGACCACCACAAAGGCGACCAGCACGGCGGAGATCGGCCAGGGTGGGATACGCCCGGCGCGCCCACGCCCGATCACCCAGAAATAGATCATGGTTAGCAGAAAGCTGATGTAGATCCCACTGTTCCGCGCACAGATCGGTACCTGCAGCTCGCCAATAAAGATGTTGTGCTGCTGGGCACACACGCCATGCACCACCGCATACATTTTCCACTGCAAGGGCAGGCCCGGCGTAAAGAGCAGCGCCAGCAACAGCGTTCCCATGACGCCCAGGAAGATATACCGCCAGGGTCGCTCACGTCGCGTCTGCGTTTGCTGCGTCTGCATCTGCTGATGTTGTTCCGCTTCCCGGCGAGCCGCCATCTGCCGGCGTGCCAGTTCCAGCACTTCATCGGGGGTTTTCTCACTCATCACAACTCCCTGACCCGTTCTCGAATAAAGTCAAAGTCCATTAACCCGATCTGGATAAAGCCGACCGTACCGTCTGCGGCGATAAAGAAGGAGGTTGGCAAATTGGTTACTGCAAATCCGTTCACAATATTACCTTCCGGGTCGGCAATCAGCGGGAATGTCACCCCGATTTCCTGGGCAAATGGTGGGATTAACTCGACCGGCTCGCTATGGTTGATACCGAGCACAACCAGCCCTTCGTCACTCAATCGCTGTGCCGCCTGCTCCAGATCAGGCATCTCAACGGTGCAGGGCGCGCACCAGGTTGCCCAGAAATTAATCAGGACCGGCTGCCCCCGCAGGTCGCTCAACTGCCGGGTAGTGCCGTCGGGCAGAGTATAGGCAAAATCGGGTGCCATCTCGCCTACCTGCAAACGATCGCCGACGGGTTCATCGAGGAGCCGGCTCTCAGTTACAATCGTGATCGCGTCGGCAGCAACGGGCTGCGGGCGGGCAGGTTCGGTTGCGGTTGAGCCGCATGCCGCCAGCAGCAGCAAGAGCAAGAGCAGGAGCCCATGTTTTATGATCATTTTGAATTAACCTCCGTAGAACAATAACCTGTTAAAAAAACACAATATTGTTACGTAATTCTCTGGCTACCGGCCCGGATACCCCCGGAACTCCCGCTCCAGGCGTGGGTAAACTCCCAGCACAATTGCCAGAGCAAACAGGATACCCGTAATCATCCGCAGCCACCAGTTGAGCGAGCCGATCGCATCGCTGCCGGCTCGCAATCCCAGCGTGGGCAGCAGATCGTTGATCAGATGTGTGGTGCCGTCCAGCGCGAGGGGCAGGAGCAGCAGCAACGTCAGGCGCACCGAAATAGGCCGCAACGTTTGCCGCACCCGCGCGAAGATCAGCCCACCGATGAAGAGGGAGGTATACATGGCTGCTTCGCGGTGGCAAAAGGCCACCTGGTTTCCGAGTAGCATAAATGACTGTTCCGGTTGCTGGTGGCAGAGCGGAGTGTAGAGATAGAACAACAGCCCTCCCAGTTGGTAATAACCGAAGGCAATCAACAGTGGTGCCAGCCAGGGCAGGCTGCCATAGAGCAGCACCAGGGTAGTTACCAGACCCAGCCAGTGGCGGTAGCACCAGATAATAGCGCGGTCAGGCAGATTTCGCAGGGCGGATTGTGTTGTCATTGCGCTCAAGCGGTATGGACGCGCCCGACCTCTCGACCAGGACGCTTCCTTGATGATCTCTTGTAGAGTGTCAGCATACCGGGTCATTATAGCAAGGCGTGTGGGGGCTGTCCAAACTGGGGAGGACAACATCAATGCCAGGCAGGTGCGGCTTGTAGCCGCGGGCGTGTGGTGCGCGCGGCTACAGGAAGTTTGAACATTACCGTCCAGTCATCGCTCCCGGAGTCCCGGCCTGAATAGGTTAAGAATCCTGACGGTCAGGCAACACATGCCTTACCGCAGGACAACCGGCAAGAAGAGCGTAGTATTCCCCACCCGGATCTCCTCCAGACGCGGCGTCAGGGTGGCATCGGTGCTGGTCAGGGTGGCCCGCCACTGCAGGTAGCGACTTACGGGCAGGTTGCTGATGTCTGCCGGAGTGGCGGACAGGACGATCCAATCGCTCCAGGTGGCATCAGGGGTGGCAGTTGAACCGGCGCGTAGCTCCAGGGCGATGCCCGTGCCGGTGGGCTGCACAGCCTGCCAGTAGAGACTCTGCCAGGTAACGGCGCGGCGCGCGTCATACACGGGTGAGGTGTAGCTTCCTGTGTCCGCATACGCGCCTCCCGGCCAGGTAGCGGCAAAGATGCGCGGTGAACTGCCGCGACTGTCCGACCAGACAACCTGCGCGTTCCCGGCGGGGTCTACCGCAATCTGTGGCGCGGAGCCAACTTCGCCCTCAGTGGTATCATGAACCTGGACCGGCGTTGTCCAGATCCGGCCTGCATCGAGTGAACGGGTCGCGTAGACATCATCCCGATTGGGGCGGCCCTCACACCAGGCGCAGTAGGGTTCGCCCGCCCCATCAACCGCCAGCACCGGCGCGATAGCGGACGCGGTACCGTCGTTCAACTGCATCGCCGGTTGCCAGGTGCTCCCCCCATCGGTGGAGTGAGTGAAAAAGACCCCTGCAACCCCCTGTGTATCCTGCTCAAAGGCCAGATAGATAATATTGTCATTGCCCACCGCCAGGCTCGGCCGGGTCTGCGCAACGGTACCGTCCACCTCCACCGGGGCATCAGCAGACCAGGTCCACCCGCCGGTGCCTTGAGACACCCCACGCGCGCTGAAAATGCGGGGCGTCCCGCTGCGGTTATCGCTCCAGGCGGCGATCATGCTGCCATCGCTCAAGCGCGCCAGGACCGGTTGCTGCCGCTGCGATGCCACCACATCGGTGTTAACCCGGGTCTGTGCGCTCCAGGTCTGACCACCATCGCTGGAGGCGGCAAACCAGATCGTGCTTTGCCCGCTTGTGCCGGCTTCCCAGATCAGGTAGAGCGTGTTGTTATCACCGGCCAGCAGATACGGGTTGGTATGGTCGAGGGGCGTACCGACGGCACTGACCAAAACATGCCCTTCCCAGGTAAATCCTTCATTCGGCGAGTAAGCCGTATAGATCGCGCTGCGACCATTCCGGCTATCCGCCCAGGCCATCACAAAGGTACCGACGGGGGTGATTGCCAGAACCGGCACGCTCTGATCATTGACATTTGTTCCCTGGTCATCGACGCGGATGGCGCGGCGGGTTTGACTGTCCGGATCGGCGATGACCGAGAAGTAGATGTCGCCGTTGTCAATAATGCTGCCGTCTGAGCGGCCGGGAATTTCCTGCCAGGCATAGTAGACCTGACCGTCGGCGGCGAAGGCCACGCTCGGCGCGAACTGGCTTTTGCTGCCGGAGCTGTCAACCGGCGCACTCGCGGACCAGCGCCGGTCCAGGGTAAGCGCGGCGCTTATAACCTCGGTTTGCGCAAACACACTGCCGGGCAGGGGCGCAATTTCCAGCGGTAGCGACTGCGTTGCCTGGGACAGGCCGGCAGCGGGTAATGCGCGGGGTTGGATGCGCGTGGCGTGCTGCAGGTTGGTACTGCCACAGTTGCGCCCCGTCAGGATGGGGCCGGAGCGCGGCGATGGCGCGGGATGCGCGGCAACTGGTAGCCCCGGTTGCGCCAACCCCGGCAGCACAAGGATCAGGGCATACAACAGGGCAATACGAATAGTTGAACAGAGCATACTGAACCTCCTGGTTCGGGCTGTTATGCGGAATGCATACCTCCTGTCACTCAACGCAGTCTGCGAGATGGTAACGTCGCCGAAATCAGGCATTAGCACGACTTGCTGACAAGCGCACCTAACCCCGGATGAAGATAAAACCGGCCCAGTCAAACGGATGCGCGCCGCGCATGCATGCCTGCCGCTGGGCATACGTGAGAGCAGTCGCCGGACTGATACCGGTTTGTGCCGTCGTCAGGTGGGTGTAGCAATCCGCCATTACCTGCGCGGACGCCTGATCGACGATCTTCCAGAGGCTGACGATCAGGCCGGCCGCGCCCGCCGCGAGAAAACCGCGCCCCATCCCCAGCAATCCACCGCCGCGCGGCTGGCCCCGCCCGGTCTCACAGGCGCTCAGAATCACGAGCGGCCGCTGCGGCAGAGTCATCTCGTACAGGTCGGCCACGGTCAGACGCGCATCGGCCAGGCCAATCCAGGAGAAGAGCGGATTGTCGGGCCGGAAGGTGGCATGGGCCGCCAGGTGCAGCAACTGACTGGTACGGGTCAGGCGGCGCACCCGGTCAAGGGTGGCTTCCTCCTCCAGCAGGCAAGTAATGCTGGATACCGGCGACAGCGTGGCGGCAACGTGCCGGGCCTCCACCCACGTTTGCGGCAGCCGACCACCGTCGGAATGGCCGACGATCAGGGCATGCCGATCATGCGTCGTCCGGGGCATCTGGTCAGGTGGTGTCTGAAGTAGCACCGCCGGGGCGGAAAGATAGGTCAGCTCGCAGCGTTCAACCAGGTAGCGCTGTCCATCGCACAGGGCAGCAAAGGGGATATCGTGCCAACCGGGCGGGATGACGAGAAAAAGCTGGGGGCAGTCACACAGATGCGGCTCCAGGGGGGCAACCAGCGCCTGGTAGAGCTTGCGCAGATGCGCGGTGACACCTGCCGGTTGCGCGGCGGTGCGGCTCTGGGCATGCTCGAGCTGAAAACGCCACGACCGCAGCAGGCGCTGGAGCGGTGCCGTGGGTGCCAGGTTAACCGCGTGAAAAATGCCGGTTGGGGTGACAACCAGCGCGTTAAAATGCTCCGCGCTGACAAAGTAGTGCAACAGCGCTGCTCCCGGTTGCAACCGATTCTGGATATCGGCCAGCCACTCCTCGGCGGCAGCGGGGGTCGGCACCGGACTATCGGGAGAGAGCGGTGCATGACCGGAGGTTGCCTGCACCTGCCGGCGGCGCACCAGGTCGGCAATTTCGCTCTCCAGAGCCTGTACCTGCGCGCGCACGGTTGCTATCTCGACGGCGTTGAGATCAGTCCCGGCTTCGGCATGGGCACCCCCCGGATGTTCAATCTGACTCTGATACCAGTGCCACTTGTCGCGGGCCACCTGGAGCCGCGCACGCAGATCGTCCGACTGATCCGGCTGATCCGGCTGATCCGGCTGATCCGGGTGGCCAACGGTCAGCGCGGTCGGTATGCGCGCACTGGGCGCGGTATGCGCCAGATTGAGAATCGCCAGCAGTTGCGCCGGGGTTGCCAGGTGCTGACCGAGCCGCACCGCATCGGCATACATCGGCAGCTTATCATCCATAAAGCCCATCCGCAGATCGTCCAGCGGCAGGCGCATGCGTAACTGCTCGACGGCACGCAGGGCGGCCTGGTACTGCTGCCATGCCGCCGGAATGTCCCCCGCCTGCTCCAGCGCATGGCCCAGCGTGTGATAGGCGGCAGCACGCTCGCGGAGATCGTAGCGTTCGGCAATCCGAAGGGCAGCTTCAGCATAGGTGCCTGCCGCGATGGGATCAGGCCGCGCAGATGTAAGCGTAGCACGGGCCAGCAGCAACTGCGTTCGCGCCGCCGGCACCGGCCAGGTATCGGCATCCAGTTGGCGTGCAATCCGACCGGCCATGCGACGCGCGGTGGCACTATTCCCAGCGGCCAGCGCCAGCGCCACCCGATCCACGTCGATCTGCCTGACGCGGGCAAGCGCGCCCTGTTGCCGCAGGATGCGCCGGGCCTGCGCCAGCATCTTCCCGGCCATAGTATATGCGCCCAACCGCTGATAACCGCTCCCCTGATTGAGCAAGGCCATAGCGCGCAGCCAGGGTGTCGCCTCGCGCTTAAAGGTGCGTTCGGCAGCGGCGGCCAGCGTGATCGTCTCTTGCAGGAGATTGAGGTCGCTGTAGACCGAGGAGCGAAACAGGTCCACCATTGCCACTTCGGTGGGGTTAGGGATGGCGGCGAAGCCACGGTGGGCCGCTTCCAGGAAGCGTAGCGCTGCCTGGTAGTACCCCCGATGATAAGACAGCATGCCCAGATTGAGGTCTGTGCGCGCCACCTCCTGATCCTGACCGTTCACCGCCAGCGTTGCCCGCGCCGCGCGGTACAGGGATTCGGCCATATCAAAGCGGCCCATTTCTTGGAGCACATTGGCGCGGTTGATGTCCAGGCGTGCCATCTCCACAGCTTCCTGCTGAACAACAAAGATCAACCGGGCCCGTTCGTAGGCATCCAGCGCCGCTTCCAGATCGCCCATCTGCTGGTAGGCCGCACCGACATTCATCTCCAGGCTTGCCAGGTAGCGTTGCGCCGCCGGCCCGATGTCCCGGCACAGGCCGCGCGCCTCTTCTGCCAGCGCCAGGGCTGCCGGAAACTCACCCATATCTTGCAGCACGGCAATCTGGTTGATCTGGAGGATCGCCACCTCTAGCGTCTGGCCCCGCTCGGCATAGCGCGTGGCAGCCTGACGATAACCGGTAAGCGCTTCCTGGTAGCGCGAAAGATGGTAGAGCGCATTGCTCTGCGTCCAGTGGGCTAGCGCGACGGCTTCCCCCGTTGCGGCGACGGTCGCTACCTCCTGAGCAATGGTAGCAATCTGCAGGGCACGCCGGGCATTCCGCAGCTTCTCCGCGTCAACCTGCTGCTTGAGCGCGGCAATCGTGGGCAGTGCCAGATCCGGCGGCACCTGGGCAAGCTGCTGCGGGAAATCGGGCTGACCCTGGCGAGCAACCAGCAGGTCGGCCAATTCGCACGGGCTGGCGGGCATGTGGATGTACTCCAAACGGGCGGGAGCATGGCGCCCGCACTCCAAACCGACACTCCAGATGCGTCACGCAATGATTACGTCCGCAACCATGACTCGCTCTTCCGGCAGGTCGATCTGCAGCGTGTAGCTACCGGCGGGAAGCTGATCCAGGGCGAAGAAGCCAAATTCATCCACGCTATCCTGCGCGACGAGGTTATCCGCACGCAGTGCCTGCACTGTGGCCTCCGGGAGCGCGGCCGGCGCGTCGGCATGGCTGATCTGTCCCTCGATCTGCCAGATATCCTCGCCGGCCACGGGCGGAATAATCGCCAGGAGCAGGTGGTAGTCACCTGCCTGGTATTCCAGTTGCTGGTGCGCATTTCCCCGCAGCGCCAGGGCCGGTTGCGGCGGCGCAGACACGCGTAGCGCGTCGAGCAGGCGGCGGCCCGCGGCGGCCAGACGCTCCGGGAGCGGTGGTGCCGCAGGTGTGGCAAGCTGCGCCAGTTCATGCCGGCAGTCGGGGCAACCCTGGATATGCCGCGCCAGTTGCTGCTGCGACACGCCGGTCATCAACCCGGCCTGGTAGAGCAGCAGGTCATCAAGTTCGGGACAGGTGCTGCGCTGGAGCGCGCTTCCCATCAGCGTGTCGAGCATGCGCAGTTCCGCCGCCGCCGCGCTCAACGCGGGGGACGCGGCAATCCGGGCGGCAACTTCAGGCGGGGCAACGCCCTCCAGGTACGCCAGGAGATCACCTTCCTGGATGTCGGGATAGTCGCTGCGCTGGTCTGACATCGGCCCGATCCTCTCACTCTTGGCCCGGACATGCGCCGGAGGGAGTCGCCTGCACCAGCAGCATTGCGCATCCCCACAGCCCATGTTCGGACGGCTTAACAATTTCCTAACCACTCAACGCGACTCATCAGGATTTATCGCCATGCTTACCGACATTTTCGGCGGCAACATCAGCCAGGGCGCGGCGGGCACGCTTCAAGATGCGCTCCTTGAGCCGCCGCACCAGCACAGCATCGGGAAATTCCTGCGGGTAGCGCTGGGCAATCTGCGCCGGGGTCAACTCCTCGGCATACGAGAGAGCAAGAATGTGCTGCTCCTGCGGGTCGGTGACATGCTGCCGGACCCACTGCCGCACCTGGCGCACCTGCTCCTCGCGCTGCATACGCTCCAGCGCGGTAGCTTCCGGCGAGAGCGCCGCCGGTGGGGTTGCCTCCGACGTTTGCAGTCGCTCGGTCAGGCGGGCCATCCGCTGCGCGCGCCGCTGCCGGTCAAGGATCGTAGCAATCACACACTGATTGAGATATTTCAGCAACGCGCCGACATGCGCAAACCGGGTCGAAACCTGAACGGAGTGGGTGGTCAGGGTACGCCAGAAGCGCTCCAGCGCCTCGTGGGTAATCTGATCGGCTTCGTCGGGCGTAAAAGTGACGGACTTATAGCCATACACCCAGCCAAGCATTAGCTGGCGGTACTGCCGGTCCAGCGCGGCCCAGGCGGTCTGATCCCCGGCTTCGATGGCCCGCCGGAACAGTTCAAAGCAGTAGCCGGACTCGTCGCGGCGCTCGCGGCCGGACTCATCGCGGCATCCCTGAATAATCACATCCAGGCTTAGTTGGATGAGGCGTGCTGTTGTCACGGTGCAGTCTCGGCTTCAAAAGAAGAAAGCGCGAACTGTATTGTAGCACAGGTAGCGGTGAAGTGTGGAGTAGCGGTGATTGGATGATTGGTGGAGCGGTGGTCGGGAGTAGTCCTGCACCGACACACCACTGCCGTAGAGTTTTCCACAGCCCACCTCGCTCCAGGCACGCTGCTCCCCAATCCCCTGTCTCCTGTCCCCTGTCCCCTGTCCCAGTTGCAATCGGCAAAAAAAGGCGTTATATTTCTAAACAGACTGTGTCAACATTGCACTCGTAACCAGTCTGTCAGCGTGTCGTGATGCGAGGAGGTGGCCCATGCCTATTGCCTCCTCGCATCGGTATGCATACAGCCGGGCCGCACGCGGCACTCGCCTGCCGGCAGATAACGCCCGTGTCATCCGGCCGACATTCGTAAGAAAGGATCTCCCATGGCAAAACCTGTCATCCTCTCGGTTGACGACGATCCCGGTGTGTTAAGCGCGATTTCCCGCGACCTGCGCCGCCAGTATGGCGAACACTACCGCGTGGTGCGGGCCGACTCCGGCCAGGCCGCCCTCGATGCCCTCCGCCAGTTGAAGCAGCGCAATGACCCGGTCGCCCTCTTCCTGGTCGATCAGCGCATGCCGCAGATGAGCGGCGTCGAGTTCCTGGCCGAGGCTATGCAGCTCTACCCGGATGCCCGCCGCGCCCTGCTCACCGCCTACGCCGATACCGACGCAGCCATCCGCGCCATCAACGATGTCGCCATCCACTACTACCTGCTCAAGCCATGGGACCCACCCCAGGAGAAGCTCTACCCGGTCCTGGATGATCTGCTGGACGACTGGCAGGCCAGCTACCACCCGCCCTTCGAGGGCATTCGTATCGTCGGGCATCGCTGGTCGCCGGATGCCCATCAGATCCGCGATTTCCTGGCGCGCAACCAGATCCCCTACATCTACCTGGATATCGAAACCGATCCACAGGCGCAGCAACTCCTGGAACAACTCAATATGTCGGCGGCGAAGCTGCCGCTGGTTCTGCTGGGCGACGGCACCATCATGGAAGCCCCCAACCCGACCGATATTGCCGGGCAGGTCGGGTTGCAGACGCGCGCCGAGCAGCCCTTCTACGACCTGGTGATCGTGGGTGGGGGACCGGCGGGACTGGCGGCGGCGGTGTATGGTGCCTCGGAGGGGCTGCGCACCGTGATGATCGAGCGCGAAGCCACCGGCGGTCAGGCGGGCACCAGTTCCCGTATTGAGAACTACCTGGGCTTCCCCTCCGGCCTGAGCGGGGCCGACCTGGCCCGCCGCGCAACCACTCAGGCCCGCCGCTTTGGGGTGGAGATCCTCTCGCCGCAGGAGGCCACCAGCCTGCGGATCGAAGGCCCCTACCGCATTATCACGCTGGCCGACGGGCGCGAGATTACCTGCCACGCGCTGATCGTGGCAGTGGGACTGGCCTACCGCAAACTGGATGTGCCCGGCATCGATAAGCTGACCGGCGCGGGCGTCTACTATGGTGCCTCGCTGACCGAGGCGATCTCCTGCCAGTCGCAGCCGGTCTTTATCGTCGGCGCGGGCAACTCGGCCGGGCAGGCGGCGATCTACCTGGCGCAGTTTGCCCAGAATGTGACCCTGCTGGTGCGGGGCGACTCCCTCGCCGACAGCATGTCGCAATACCTGGTCGAGCGGATCGAGGCGGCCCCCAATATCCATGTACGCCTGCAAACCGCGGTCAAGGCGGCATGCGGCGATGAGCATCTGGAGGCGCTGATCCTCGAGGATCGGACGACCGGCCAGGAGGAGACCCACCCGGCGGTGGCGCTCTTTATTTTTATCGGCGCGGTGCCGCGTACCGACTGGTTGGAGGGGATCGTTCGGCGCGACAACCGGGGCTTTGTCCTGACCGGAACGCAAATGATGGAAGATGGCAAACTGCCCCGCGAGTGGCACCTGGAGCGCGCGCCCTTCCTGCTGGAGAGCAGCATTCCCGGCGTCTTTGCCGTGGGCGATGTACGTGCCGGCTCGGTCAAGCGGGTGGCCTCGGCCGTTGGTGAAGGTTCGATTGCCGTGCAGTTTGTACATCAGCATCTGAGTAAGGTATGACAAAACGATGGACGAACGCTATACAATTCAGCTCTTCGCCGATATGCCCGCGGACGAGGTGCAGTGGGTCCGCGACAACGGCCGCGAAGTTCATCTGGAGCCGGGGACATTCTTTGTACGCGAACATGCGACCGCCGAAGAGTTCTACATCGTGCTTACCGGCGAACTGCAGATTATCCGCACCATGAATGGGCGTGAGCAGGTGGTAGGCACGACGCCGCGCGGCATTATCGGCGGCGAGATCTCGCTCTTGACCAACACCCCGTCGCAGGTGACGGCCCGCGCGCTGGTGCCGAGCGATCTGCTGGTGCTGGACCGGCGGGCCTTCCGTGAGATGTTCGCCTATGCACCAACCATTGGCACGCAGGTGTTGCAGATCGGGGTAAACCGGATGCAGGGCTACGTCACCACGCTGGTACAGCAGGAGAAGATGGCCGCGCTGGGGAAGATGTCGGCGGGGCTGGCGCATGAACTGAACAACCCCGCCGCCGCTGCCAACCGCGCGGCCGCCAGTCTACGCGAAACCCTGCTGCTGCTGCAATCCCAGGCGATCCGGCTCAACCGCCTCAGCCTGAGCGCCGATCAGATCGAGCAGTTGATTACATTTCAGCAGCAGACCATCAGTCAGGCGGACCAGGCCGAACCACTCTCGCCGCTGGAGCAAAGTGACCGCGAGGATGAACTGGGCGATTGGTTCGAGGACCAGGGCGTTGAGGGCGGCTGGGATCTGGCCCCCTGTTTTGTCGGGGCGGCCATGGGCAAGAATGACCTGGCCGATCTGCGTTCGCTACTCACCGAGGAGAGTTTCCCGCTGGTGCTGGCCTGGCTGCACCGCACCCTGGACACCACCAACCTGCTGAACGAGATTGAGCAGAGTACCCGCCGGATCGCCGAACTGGTCGGGGCGATCAAATCCTATGCCTACAAAGACCAGTCGGTGGTCAAGGAAGTAGATGTTCACAAAAGCCTGGAGAGTGCGCTGCTGGTCCTGGGGCACAAGCTGAAGCGGGGCAACCTGCATGTCTCGCGGGAGTATGACCCGAACCTGCCGCATATTCAGGCCCGCGCCGGCGAGCTGAACCAGGTCTGGACAAACATGATTGACAACGCGATTGATGCCCTGGACGGCAACGGCACGATCCGGTTGATCACGCGCTGTGAGCATGACTTTGTGATGGTCGAGGTCGCTGACGATGGTCCCGGCATTCCGCCGGAGGTGCAGTCGCGCCTGTTTGAGCCCTTTTTCACCACCAAAGAGGAGGGCAAAGGCACCGGACTGGGGCTGGATATCAGCTACCGGATCATCCAGGAGCACAACGGCTCCATCGAGGTGCAGTCCCAGCCGGGACAGACGCGCTTTATCATCCGGCTGCCGGTTAGTTGATTGCTGGTGATGATTGAAGCGTGCATGGCGAGTGGCGTGACCCGGAATGCCGCTCGTTGATTCGTTATGCGATTGTTATGTAACCCGAGTTACGCGATGGGCGTTTGGACCACGAACACCACGAAATAAGCGAACAGCGCGAAAGGCCAATGTTGCCATACAGCAGGCGATCCCGGGTTTGGTGGGGGACATCGCCTCCGGCAGGGCAGAAGATTCTCGATCTTTTTCACAAAAAAATCCACAACGTGAATTTTTTTGTGAAAAAGGCAAAAAGTGTACCATGCTGCCGCAGGCGAATCGGGCTTCCAGCGGGTGAAATATCCGGGTTGCATGGCAATCGCGTAATTCCTGTTATGTAAAGCTCAGATGGTGAGAGTGATGAATGATCGAAACAATGCGAATAATCCGAATGACCCGAATGATCAAAACAGCCTGGTGGCAGCCCTACGGACCCTAAACCTCTTCGATGAACTGACCGACGCGGAGCTACAGACGATTGCCGGGCAGGGCAATGCGATCTTCCTTGACACCGGCGACATTCACCGGGAAGAGGGCGACCCGGCGGAGCATGTCTTTATCCTGCTGGAGGGCGAAATTCAGGTGACGCAGCGGGTTGGCGCGCAGGAGGTGCTGCTGGCGACCTACGGCCCGCGCACGCTCTTCGGCGAACTACCGCTGCTGATGGGCATCGACACCTTCTTCGCGCGGGGCCGCGCGACCCAACCAACCCGCGTCTTCGAGTTTACAAACGAAGTATTCCGGCAGATCTTGCGTACCTACTCATCGGTGTCGATTGCGGTGCTGCGCACCATGGCGGCGCGGGTGCAGCACCTGGCGTCGATCTCGCAACAACGCGAAAAGCTGGCATCACTGGGCGAACTGGCAGCCGGGCTGGCGCATGAACTCAACAACCCCGCCGCCGCCGCAAGCCGGGCTGTCGAGAACCTGCGCGGCAGCCTGCAGGAACTCCACGCGCACAGCCGCACGCTGAGCCGCCAACTGACCACCCCCCAACTGGAAGCGCTGGCCGCCCACGAGGAGACCGCGACCGCCAGTGCCGCTCATCCGCCGGTGCTCGACGCGCTTACCCGCAGCGACCGGGAAGATACCATCATCGACTGGCTCGATGATCAGGCCATTGCCGGAGGCTGGCAACTGGCACCGACCTTCGTCACGGCGGGGCTGGGGGTTGACTGGCTGGAAGCGGTGGCGCGTGACCTGCCCGCCGCTGCTCTGACCAGTGCCTTACGCTACCTGGAGTTGCTGCTGACCGTGAATGATCTGCTGGACAATGCCGAGAGCAGCACCGGGCGCGTGTCAGACCTGGTGGCGGCGATGAAGGCTTACTCCTACATGGATCAGGCTCCGCTGCAGGAGATTGATGTGCAGGAGGCGCTGGAGCATACGCTGACCATCCTGAACCACAAACTCAAGCATGGGATCGCAGTCACCCGCGACTATGCGCCCGACCTGCCGAAGGTCTGGGCCTATGGCAGCGAACTCAACCAGGTCTGGACCAACCTGATCGACAATGCCATTGATGCGATGGCAGGGCAGGATCGCCCGGCACGGTTGCATGTGCGTACCTGGCTGGAGGGCGAGCGGGTGCAGATCGAGATTTGCGACAATGGTTGTGGGATTGCCCCGGACATTCTGCCGCGCATCTTCGAGCCCTTTTTTACCACCAAGGAAGTCGGCCAGGGCAGCGGCCTGGGGCTGGATGTAGCCTACCGCATTGTCGTGGCGCAACACGCCGGTGATATCCGGGTGAAATCGGAGCCGGGCGATACGCGCTTTCAGGTCTGTTTGCCGGTACGGGTTAGGGGTTAGGGGTTAGGGGTTAGGGGTTAGGGGTTAACGGTTAGGGGTTAGGGGCAATGCCTTTCAAATAACCGGGCTTACCTGGTTTCTTACCCGGAAGAAAATATCGCCTGCGGCAGAGTGGAAGAACCCATCCTTTTTTCACAAAAAATTTTTACTTTGTAAAAATTTTTTGTGAAAAAAGGATAAAAAGTACCATGCTGCCGCAGGCGGAACCGTTCTGCATCGGAGCAAACGCCCGGTTTGATGAACGACCACGTAACTCCTGTATTTGACACGACTTACGCGGTGGCTCACCCAGAAGGAAATCTCGCCTCCGGCAGGGTGGAAGATGTCCGATCTTTTTCACGAAATTGTGGCTCTCCGAGCCACAATTTCGTGAAAAGGATAAAATAGTACCATGCTGCCGCAGGCGAGTCGGGCCGTTCATGCAGGCAAACGCCTGGGTTGAAACCGACCGCGTAACTCGTGTATTTGAAAGGTATTGCGGGTATGGAGTGCGGGAGCCATGCTTCCGCCTATGATCGATAAACCACTCATATGGAGCAACTATGCTACATGATTTGATGGAAGTTCTGGCGGCGAATTCGCCCATCCACGTCCTGCCGGAGATTGTGGTCATCCTGACGGCGGGCGCGATTATTGCCTACATCAGCCAGCGGCTTGGGCAGGTGCCGATTGTGGGCTTCCTGCTGGCGGGGGTGCTGATTGGTCCCAATGCGCTGGGATTGGTGCAGGATCAGGAACTGATTGAGGTTGTCGCCGAAATCGGGATTATCCTGCTGCTCTTTACCATCGGCATTGAGTTTAGCCTGGAGAAACTGGCGCGCATCAAACGGCTGATCTTCGTTGGGGGCGGCCTGCAGGTCGGGCTGACCGTGCTGCTGACCACTATGATCCTGGCGGCACTGGGTATCGACTGGCGGGTGGGGATCTTCACCGGCTGCCTGATCGCCCTCAGCAGCACCGCGATCATCCTGAAGCTGCTGGCTGACCGCGCCGAAACCAACAGCGAACCGGGGCAGATTGCCCTCGGCATTCTGATCTTCCAGGATCTTGCCGTGATCGTGATGGTGCTGCTGGTCCCCATGCTGGCGGGCATAGGCGGTTCCCCCCTGAATATTGTCTGGGAGTTGGGCAAAGCAGCCGCAATCATTGCGCTGGTGCTGATCTTTGCGCGCCGGGTAATGCCGCTGCTGCTGGAGATTGTCGCGCGCACCTGCTCGCAGGAGATCTTTCTGCTCTCGGTGATTGCCATCTGCTTTGGCACCGCCTGGCTGACCAGCCTGGCCGGGGTCAGCCTCTCGCTGGGCGCGTTCCTGGCCGGCCTGGTGGTCAGCGAGAGCCAGTTTAGCGAGCATGCCTTTGGCGAGATTATGCCGCTGCAGGTGCTCTTCAGCGCCGCCTTCTTTGTCTCGGTCGGGCTGCTGCTGGACCTGGGGTTCCTGGTGGCACAACCGCTGCTGGTGCTGAGCGTGCTGGTCGGGATTGTGCTGATCAAGGTCATCACCAGTGGCATCGGTGTGCTGCTGCTGGGCTATCCACTGCGGACGGCGCTGCTCTCCGGCTTTCTGCTGGCCCAGGTTGGCGAGTTTGCCTTTGTGCTGGAGCGGGCCGCCCGTCCGCTGGATCTCTTTCCGCTGGGGCTGGCGGAAACCGGCGGGCAGACTTTTATCGCTGCCTCGGTTATTCTGCTGGTCATGACGCCGTTCCTGTCGCAGACGGGCTACTGGGTGCGGGCGCGCCTGACGCAGCGCGAAACAACCTCGCTGGCCGAGGCCGCCGCGACCCACTCCTCAACGGTCAGTTTTGCCCATCTGCAGCACCATGTGATTGTTGCCGGGTATGGGGCTGGCGCACAGCAGTTGGTGCGCGTGCTGCGCGGATCGGGCATTCCCTATGTAATCCTCACGCTCAACCCGCTGTTTGCAACCGAGGCCGAGCGGGAGCGGTTGCCGGTGTTGCGCGCCGACGACAGCCGCCTGCATACGCTCCAGATGGTGGGGATTGAGCGGGCGAAGCTGCTGGTGATCGCCGACGATAATCCCGGCGATGCGCGCCGGGTTGCGGCGGTGGCGCGGACGGCCAACCCCACGCTCAGCATTATCGTGCGGACGCGCTACATCGCCGAGGCCGCGTCACTGACCGAGGCGGGAGCCGATATTGTCATCCCGGAGGAACTGGAGAGCACCGTGCAACTGTTTGTGCAGGTGCTGGATGCCTACCGCGTAGCCCCGCCGGAGATCGAAACGCATGTGCAGTCAATGCGTTCGCAGGGCTATGCGGCGCTCCGCGAGCGGGCCGACCAGCCGCCGGTCGTCTGCACGGACCTGGATGAGGAGTGCATGCAGACGCGGATTGTCACCATCCGGGCGGGTGCGCCCGCCGCCGGCCGCCCGCTCGATCCGCCGGCACTCCAGCGCGAGTATGGCCTGCAGGTTGAAGCGGTGCAGCGCAATGGGCAGACCATACACGACCTGCCGGAGACGCTGGAGTTGCAGCCGGGCGACCGGCTGGTGTTGCTGGGTAACACCGAGCAGTTTATGCGCAGTGGCGAGCTCTTCCGGGTGAGCGTGCTGCCGGGTGGAGCGAATATGCCGGGGACAACCCGGACACCGGCAGAACAACCGGCAGACGGAGCATGCACCCACCTGAACTTTATCCGGCCGGTATCGCCGGAGTCGCAGGGCTGCGCCGAGTGCCAGGCGGCGGGTGACACCTGGGTTCACCTGCGCATCTGCCTGACCTGTGGGCATGTGGGCTGCTGCGACTCATCGAAAAACCAGCACGCGACAAAGCACTTCCATGCGAGCGGGCACCCGATTATCCAGTCGTTCGAGCCGGGCGAAAGCTGGCGCTGGTGCTATATCGATAAGACGGATGTGTGATTGGATTGAAAGCAACCGGAGAGAGCCATGTCACCGACCTGCGTGAAAGCAGTACACCAGCCGTGGGATCGGAGTCCCGGCTTCAGCCGGATCAGGCGTTCCCGGCAGAATGCCACTGTCCCGGCAGGCATCCCACCGGCTAATGAACGTTGAATTTGTACTCCGAACATCGTGGGATCGGAGTCCCGGCTTCAGCCGGATCAGGCGTTCCCGGCAGGATGCCACTGTCCCGGCAGGCATCCCACCGCCTTACGAACGTTGAATTTATAATCCGAACATCGTGGAATCGGAGTCCCGGCTTCAGCCGGATCAGGCGTTCCCGGCAGAATGCCACTGTCCCGGCAGGCATCCCACCGGCTAATGAACGTTGAATTTGTACTCCGAACATCGTGGAATCGGAGTCCCGACCTCAGCCGGATCAGGCGTTCCCGGCAGAATGCCACTGTCCCGACAGGCATTCCACCGGCTAATGAACGTTGAATTTGTACTCCGAACATCGTGGAATCGGAGTCCCGGCTTCAGCCGGATCAGGCGTTCCCGGCAGAATGCCACTGTCCCGGCAGGCATCCCACCGGCTAATGAACGTTGAATTTGTACTCCGAACATCGTGGAATCGGAGTCCCGGCTTCAGCCGGATCAGGCGTTCCCGGCAGAATGCCACTGTCCCGGCAGGCATCCCACCGGCTAAAGCCGGGACTCCCGGTCATTCATATCCGGACTATGTTCTCAAAGTCATAAGCCGGGACTCCCGGTCATTTCATATCCGGGCTATTTTTCAAAATTCATCAGGCGGTTGGGAGCGAATCCCGAAGAGTTTAGTTCGCAACCAATTTACGACTGCTATACGTACCTGCTTAACTGCTTAACTATGGTGAAAGCTGAGTACTGCGCTACTCATAAGGAGCAGGGCCAGCGTCACTAACTCCCGGGGGACATCCTGGTAGGTGATATCGACATTGGCAACCCAGGATTGTCGTCCATGTTCGAGCCGACCGGTTATCCGGTCGGCTTCAACCGTGAGTTTGCTGGTAGCACCGATGGAGTCCTGGCTATTATTTGTGTTGAGGAAGTAGACATCTTCGCCCGCAATGCGAAACGCAAACGGACCGTTCAGGAAACTGATCAGACTCCCCTGGGGATAACCGAGCGTGAGATCGGCTTCATCGGGGCTGAGTTTGCCCTCTACTACGCTACCATCCAGACGCCCTTTCACCGAACCCTGCCGGTACGTCAGAAAGATCTGCCCGGAGTAGACCGCCTTGCGCTGCGCGTACCGATATTCTCCGGTCAGTGCATCACCCTGAGCATACAGGGTTACTTCATACGGAAATTGCAACGTTCCACCGATGGTGGGTGCCTTCCAACTCTCACAGATCAGGCTACCCCAGGCGCAGGGGTTTCCAGATATCTGCTGCTCTGGTCCGTACGTTTTCGCCAACTGGTTTGCCTGAAACAGGCCAAGCGGTATGACAATCAGCAAAAATATCACGATAGCTATGATAAAGAACCAGATCAGGTTCATGTCGGCGTCTCCTCTGAAGCAGCGATGTTAGTGGCTCGTGCAACGATGCCAAGAACCAGCAGTTCCCCGCGACCCTCGCATCGTTGCACAAGCATAGTTAAAAAGTCAGGCTGTTAAAAACCCGGGAAGTAGCGCATCCGGAAGATCGTCTCAAAAGAGTCGATCAGGTCCAGGTACTGCTCCAGCAGACGCGAGAGCAGGAACTTCTCGCGGACGGTCTCGCGGGCTTTCCGGCCCATCTCCGTCCGCAACGGCTCATCCTTAACCAGTTGGACAATCCGCCGGGAGGCTTCTTCAATGGATGTCACCAGATAGCCGTTATCGCCATCTTCAATCTGGTAGCGAATACCGCCGACATTCCCACCGATAACCGCCGACTCCTTCCACATGGCTTCCGTTACCGTCAGGCCAAACCCCTCGCGGGTTGATTTCTGCAGGACAACTGCGGCGCGGCGCTGCAAACTGTTGACCAGCGCGGTATCTTCGCCGTTGGGCAGGATAAAGATGCGATCATCACGCTTCTCCAGCAGCGACTCGAACACCTCAACGCCTTCGGGATCGTCTGCGGCGAAGTTCCCCAGCAACACCAGTGTGCAGTCTACCTCTTGCCGCGCCATCTTGTAGGCTTCGATCACGCCGACCGGGTCTTTCCAGGGGTCAAAGCGGGCCACCTGCACCACCAGCGGCAGGTCAGTCGGGATACCATGGAAGGCCAGCCGCTCATCCATCTCTTCCTCGGTCATAAAGCGATTTTTGTAGGTGAACGGGTTGATCGCCGGCATAAAGTAGATCTGCGGAGTTTTGATGCGCTGCGTATACTCTTTAAAACTCAGGATCGCCGCATCATACTGTTCGACAAACGGCGTCAGGTAGTCCCAGAGTTCGGAATGGGGATGCGACAGATCGATGTGGCAGCGCCAGACCCAGGGGCTGCGCTTCTTGTAATGCGTTACCAGCGGCAGCGGCTGCGGATCATGCACAATCACAAAGTCATGATCGAAGTGGTTGCGGATGGCATTCTCGTAGTTTACATCCTCGTAAACATCGGTGCGAATGTCGGAAAAGGGCATCTGCTGGCCCTGCAGGGCGTTGTGCATCTTCTTCGTCGCGCCAAAAAAGTCGGACGAGCCCTGGATCACGCGCCACTCGGTTTTAATACCCAGGCTGTTCATTAACAGGGTCAGTGATGAGAGAATTTCGGCCACACCGCCGCCATAATAGGTCGCGTTAACGTGTGATACGTGGTAATCCTGAAGATTGCGGGCCTTCTTTAGAATACGATCAACGGCCTCCGCCCCAATAAACTGTTCATAGTCCTCAATGCGGTGAGTGTTACGACCCATGATGCTGCTCCTTCGCAGTACAAAAACAGACGAACCGAATGAGAGAATAAACTGCCCCACCCGGAGACGACCGATGAGATGACCGATGAGATTACGCACGGTCTGGGAATTGTGTGTGTGTGCAATTCAGGTGGGGGTGGCGCGCGACCGGCCCCAGAGCGCTGACGGAGCTGCGCCAGAGCCTGCGGTCAACAACTCGCTGCCAGATGATATCTGCAAACAACAGATACCATCTTATTGTAAACGAAGCCGACAGACAGCACAATATCCAAACTGTTGCAGTTTGTGCCGTTCGGGTGGAGAAGAATTCACGCATCTGCCGACCGCGTTGCCGAATACCATGCGACACGGTGTCGTAGGTGGCACCGGGCTGCTCACTTGCCCGACAGTCGGCACATGCAGTAAGATACAGGAGTTACGCGGTGTACGTTCAAACGGACCGTTTGCTCTCGATAACGGCGGATTTCGCCTGCGGCAGCATGGTACTTTTTTGTCTTGTTCCGGAACATGTGGCTCTCCGAGCCACATGTTCCGGAACAAGCATGTCTCATTCCACCCTGCCGGAGGCGCATCGGGCCATGTGTCCAGGCAGCCGCCTGGTTTGAAACCGACCGCGTAAGTCGTGTAAGATAGGACTATCAATTGCCCGCGATCAGACCCATTGCAAGTCAAGAATTGTTACACGGAACTGAGAGCATGAGTGCATCCGATATTACCGTTCGCGCGGTTGGCGATGTCGCCGGCAGCCGCATGATCCAGGAAGTGGAGCGGCGCACCTGGGGTGCGGAGGAGACGGATATCCTGCCGACGCATATCCTGGTCACGCTGGCGAAGAACGGTGGCCTGGTGCTGGGGGCCTTCGCGCCCGCCGGTCCTGCCGCAACCGGCGGGATGGTTGGCTTTGTAGTCGGCTGGCTGGGCACAACCCCGGCCACCACCACCGCGCCACCCCGGATCAAGCATTGCAGCCATATTGCCGGGGTCTTGCCGGAGTGGCAGGGGCGCGGCATCGGGCGGCAACTCAAACTGGCGCAACGGCAGGCTGTGCTTGACCAGGGCATAACCGAGCATGTCACCTGGACCTATGACCCGCTGTACCACACCAACGGCGCATTCAACCTGCACTGCCTGGGCGCGGTCAGCACCACCTATATTCGCAACATCTATGGCGAGATGACCGACGCACTCAACGCCGGAGTGCCCACCGACCGCTGCCAGGTTGACTGGTACCTGCGCAGTCCGCGGGTCTGCAATGCGGTGGCGGACGCACCGATTGCATGCATTTGGGATTTCTCCGCAATGGAGATTGTAGCGCCCCCGCCCACACCGGCAGCGCTACAGTTTGACGGTCGTCCGGTGGCGCTGCCCCTCCCGGAGGATATCGCCACGCTGCGCCGGCAGCAGCGCGAACGCCTGCTGGAGTGGCGGCTGTTCCTGCGCGCCGCCCTGGAGCAGGCCTTTGCCGCCGGTTACATGCTGGTGGACTGCGTAGAACTACCGGGGCGCGGCCGGCACTACATTGTCGAACCGCGTAACGCATGTAAATGACACGACGTACGCGGTTACAAACCTGAAAGGAAATTTCGCCTCCGGCCGGGCGGAAGATTCCAGATCTTTTTCACAAAAAAATTCACGTTGTGAATTTTTTTGTGAAAAAGAAAATAAAGTACCATGCTGCCGCAGGCGAATCGGGCTGCCATCGGGTGAAACGCCCGGTTTGATGAACCACTGCGTAACTCCTGTAAATTACACGAGTTACGCGGTGGACGTTTGGACCACGAACACCACGACATGAGCGAAAACCGCGAAACGGCCAATGCCGGCATGCGGCAGGCGATCGCGGGTTTTGACGGGGGATAGCGCCTCCGGCAGGGCGGAAGAGGACATTATTTTTGACAAAAATGTTGCACTGCGTGCAACATTTTTGTCAAAAAGATAAAAAGTGTACCATGCTGCCGCAGGCGAATCGGGCTTTCATCGGATGAAACGTCCCGCCTGGACACGCACCGCGTAAGTCGTGTAAATTAAGGAAAAAACATGAACGATCAGGATGAGCAGTTTGCTTCCGGGATACGCTTTCGCATGACCGAGCCGGCGCAGGATGCCGCCGAGGTGCAGGCCCGCCACGCGGCCAATCGACAGGGCTGGAACGAGGGCGCAGCGCACTACACTGCCCAGGTTGAGGAGACCATCGCCTTCCTGCGCGCGGGTGGCAGCAACCTGCATCCCGTCGAGCGGGAGAATCTGGCACGGTATGGCGACCTGCGCGCCTGGTGTCACACTGCCATTCATCTGCAGTGCGCCTCGGGGCGCGATACGCTCTCGCTCTGGAACGAGGGCGTGACCCAGGTGATCGGCGTCGATATCGCGGATGTGCATATCGCCAACGCCGATCAGATCAGCGCCACCCTGGGCATTCCTGCGCGCTGGTATCGCTGCGATCTGCTGGAAACGCCCCACGAACTGGACGGCACCGCCGATCTGGTTTACACCGGACGCGGCGCGTTATGCTGGCTGCATGATCTGGACGGCTGGGCGGCGGTGATCTATCGGCTGCTCAAGCCGGGCGGGATTGCGCATATCTTTGATGACCATCCGATCACCTGGCTGTTCGACCCGGACGCAACAACGCTGACGCCTTCGGGACTGAACTATTTTTCGCACAGCGAGTCCTCGCAGGGCTGGCCGGAAACCTACATCGGCGATATGGGGAAAACGGTTGAGCAGCATGCCACCAAGTTTGAGCGCCTCTGGCCGCTGTCGGCGATCATGCAGGCGCTCCGCAACGCCGGGCTGACGCTTGAGTTCTTTGGGGAACATACTGAGCCCTACTGGGATTCTTTTCCGAACTTGCAGCCCGAACTGCGGGAGCATATTCCGATGACCTTCTCGCTGGTGGTTCGCCGCCCCCCGGAGCACCCATAGACGACGGCGGGAATGGCGATCTGTCTGATGAAAGAGTTAGCACATGCGTATTGAACGTGTCGAACTGCGGCAGATCCGGCTGCCCTACGTAACGCCCTTCGAGACCAGCGGCTGGCGCGAAGAGAGCAGCCACTCGATCATTGTACGGCTCGATGCCGAAGGGGCCACCGGCTGGGGCGAGTCGCCGCTGATGTCCGGTCCCTGGTACAGCGAGGAGACCTACGCCACCGCCTGGGTGATCCTGCGCGAGGTGCTGGTACCGCTGCTGCTGCGGGCCGACCTGCAAGAGCCGGAAGATATTGACCGGCTGTTTACCGCGGTGCGGGGCAACCGCTTCGCCCGCTCCGGGATTGAGTTTGCCGGCTGGGATCTGTTTGGGCGGATACGCGGTCAGAGCCTGGCGCAGATGCTCGGCGGAACGCGGGAGCGCGTGCCGGTCGGGGTCAGCGTTGGCGTTCAGCCCGATATTGCCACGCTGCTGCGCGTGGTACAGGACTACATCAACGACGGCTATCAACGGGTGAAGCTGAAGATCAAACCCGGCTGGGATATTGAACCGACCCGCGCCGTCCGCAGCACCTGGCCGGATCTGCTGCTCCAGGTAGATGCCAACAGCGTCTACACCCTGGAGCATGCCGACCATCTGGCGCAACTGGACCCGTTCGACCTCCTGTTGATCGAGCAACCCCTGGCCCACGACGATATTATCGATCACGCGCAGTTGCAGCGCCACCTGCGCACGCCGATCTGCCTGGACGAGAGTATTGTCTCGCCCGCGCATGCGCGCCGGGCCATCGAACTGCGGGCCTGCGGCGTAATCAATATCAAGCCGAGTCGCGTAGGTGGGCTGGCGGCTGCGCGGCAGATCCACGCCATGGCCCAGGCGGCGAGCCTGCCGGTCTGGTGCGGAGGCATGCTGGAGAGCGGCATTGGTCGGGCAACCAATGTGGCGCTGGCGAGTCTGCCCGGCTTTACGCTACCCGGCGATATCAGCGCCAGCCGGCGCTACTTCCGGCGCGATATTGTGACAACTCCCTTTGACCTCAACCCGGATAGCACACTGACGGTGCCTGCCGGTCCCGGTAATGGCATAACTGTGGACGAAGCCTATCTGGAGGAGGTGACGGTTGAACGGTGGGAATTGCGCACGGGAGGCTGAGACTCTACGAATCATAACGCGGAGGCATGTAGTAACATTCCTGTCGGATATACAATTATGACAAGTTTTCCACGTTTTCCACAGGTTATCCACATTTTTCCCAGAGGAGGGCACATGCTGCGCCGGAACCCATGGATGCGTTTCCGCTATGCCCAACTCTTTTGCCATACGCTATATGACCAGCCGCGCCACACCGGGATCGGTGCAACATGCGATGCTACCGCGCACACCGACGGCCTGAATCCTCCGCTGTTCATACACTCTTAACTTTTGCATAAAGGAACATTTATGTAAATTTGGCACGATAGACTGCGCGTCGGCCCCGAACATCATATGAGCAGCCTCGCCCCGGCGGATGCGGGCATTGTCGCCACGGGCGCGCTGATTGTTGGCTTTGCCCTGATTGCCCGGCTTGCTCTGCTGCCCGTGATCGAGACGCTGCCGGCGCAGTTGCACGCCGTAACCTGAGCTACCGGAACATGACCCAGGGCAGCTACTGCCCTGTGTCATCGGGAAAAACGCCTCCTCCCCCACAGTGAACCGGCCCGCTGCTGCGCCGGAGCCAACCCATGCTACAATCCCACTGCCACTTTTATTCAGTAGCGTAACTTGCAACCTATTTTAAACGTTTGATAAGTAGAAGTCTTTTTTCAATCACACGACGTACGCGGTGCAGACTGTTCCGATCGCGTGCCGGAACCGGAAGCCGGTTTCGCCCGCGGCAGCATGGAATCTTTCGCCCTGTCGGAGGCGCAATGCGCTGCCGAGCCAGTGACTGCGTAACGCGTGTCAATCATTGCGGAGCACTCCAACTGCTCCAAGCGGACGCTTGCATGATCGGCAGTGTCCGCTGCGGCCGCATGCCGGCCAGACAACCCGAAGTGAGGAGGAACGGTCTATGCGGACACGCCTGGATTTTCATATGTTGATATCCTGCCTGGTGCTGTTTATCGTCGCACTGCTGCCGACAATTTCCCATACGCAGCCTGCGGCCGAGGTCTGTTTCAATGAGACCGGCTACTGCATCAGTGGACGCTTTCGTAGCTACTGGGAGCAGAATGGCGGTCTCCCGGTCTTTGGCTATCCCATCTCGCCGGCGACTGAGGAGACTAACCCGTTGACGGGCGAGCGCCGCCTGACACAATGGTTTGAGCGCACCCGCTTTGAACTCCACCCGGAGAACGCGCCTCCGTACGATGTCCTGCTTGGGCGGATTGGCGCGGACCTGCTCAAGGAGCGCGGACGGGACTGGTGGACCTTCCCGCCGGGCACGCCCCGCGACGGATGTCTCTACTTTGAGGCAACCACCCACACGCTATGTGAGCCATTCCTGACCTTCTGGCAACTGCATGGCCTGGAGCTTGACGGCTTCCCCGGCAAAACCTACGAGGAAAGCCTGGCCCTGATGGGCGCGCCGATCAGCGAGCCGCGTTGGGAACTCCACGGCGGACTGAATGCCAATGTTCGCCTGACCCAGTGGTTCGAGCGTGCCCGCTTTGAGTGGAATGTTGAACAGTCTGAAATGCTGCTGGGACTGTTAGGGGCCGAACTCTATGCACTGCGCACGCCGATTGCGCCACCACCCGCGCCAACAGCGGTACCGCAACCCACCGCCGGCACGCCGCCACCCGGCACGCCGCCGACTGCGGGCAGAACTGCCACACCGACTGACGCGGACGACGAGCCGGACGACGAGCCGGATGCAACCCGAACACCCACACGTACCGTGGAAGCCGATGACGACGATGATGCAACCCGAACACCCACGGCGACACGAACACGAACAGCTACACCTGAAACCGACGAGACAACGACGCCGACAAACACAGCCACACCATCACCATCACCAACGCTCCCAGCGGCTTCGTTCGACAATTGCCGGGATGACCCGAACAAAGCCCGGGCGGCCAACTTCCCTGTAGATATTGTTCGGGTGGACAAGGATGGCGACGGTGAAGATGAAGTGGTCCGCCTGCGCAATGTGAGCGAGGAGACGGTTGATCTGGATGACTGGATCATGTGTAGTATCACTGGAACCCAGGAACACACCGGTATTGAGGGCGAGCTAGAACCTGACGAAACGCGCGATTTTTCGTACACTGGTTCCGGGGAGATCTGGGACGATGACAACGTTGATAACGGCGCACTCTATAACGAGGATGGACAACTGGTAAGTTACTGGTTTGATCCAGAGTAAGCGCTATCCAGGGATTTCGCAGGTGAAGGCGTTTGGTAGTAGGGACGCGCCTCTGCGCGTCCGCGCTGCCGCCGGCGAATCCGGCTTCCATCGGGTCAAACGTCCGGTTTGCATGCCCACTGCGGACGTCCTGGCATTGACACGAGTTACGCGGTGGGCGTTCAAATTAGACACATACGCTCACAACGACCGGATTCGCCGGCGGCAGCATGGTACTTTTTTCTTTTTCACAAGAATTTTGCACATAGTGCAAAATTCTTGTGAAAAAGAAAGGAATCTTCCGCCCTGCCGGAGGCGATATCTCCGTCCCGAAGCGGGACTGCATACGTCCTAGCATTGACAGGATGTACGCGGTGCCGCCTATTTCGGCCTTGTGCCGGCCCCAAAAGGCAACCTCGCCTGCGACAGCATGGGCGGTTCATCCGAACAAATGCCTGGTTTGTATGCCCACCGCGTACGTCCTGGCATTGACGCGCGCTATGTAGTCTCTCCCCCGGAAGTTGCTATCGCCTCCGGCAGGGCGGAAGCGAATCTGATGTTCATCGGGTGAAACGCCCGGTTTGAACAGATGAAAGCTCGTCTCGCCGGCGGCAGCATGGTACGTTTTCGATCTTTTTGGAAAAAAAGTGGCTCTCCGAGCCACTTTTTTTCCAAAAAGGATGTCCGATTCCACCCTGCCGGAGGCGAAATGTCCTTTCGAGTCAGTGACCGCGTAACTCGTGTCAATCACAGGAGTTACGCGGTGCAGCCTGATTTAGTCTGTTGACCGCCCCAAAAGCCGGATTCGCCTGATACATGGCAGCACCAGCAGGTTCGTGCTTTTCGCTCATTTCGTGGTGTTCGTGGTCCAAACACTCACAGCGTACGTCCTGTCAATCACAGGTGTTACATAGTCGTTCATCCGGTGGCTGTGATGCGCCTGCGGCAGCCAGGCTGCCGCCGCCTACTGGCTGTGGCAATACAACCCGGCTGCGATTCCGGAACGAAATTCATTCGAGAACATGGAACAAAGCATACTTACCGCATTCGCATGGGTTTGTTTTCTGCTCTATGGTGCTGTGTTCTTTGCGTTCTTTGCGTTCTATCCCCTGTACCGTTACAATACGCCCCAGGATAATGCCAGACAGCTCTGCCCGCCTATGACAATGCGTGATCTGATCGGTTTAGGTATTGGGTATGCTTACCCGGTTGCCCTGATTGGGTTGGCGGAGGCGGTGCGCCGCTGGAAAGGTTATCCGCAAGATTTCACCCGGAAACTTATCCATATCGGCGCGGGAATGTGGGTTTTTGGCATCCTGGCCCTGTTCGATACCTGGTATATTGGTTTGCTGCCATTTGCGACATTTATCGTTCTGAACGCTATTTTCTACCGGTATCGTGTCTTTGCCGCCATGGATGCGCCCGAGAGCACCCCTGGAACTATCTATTTTGCGCTGTCGATTACGCTGCTCTTTCTGGCGTTCTGGCGTCCCGATAGCCCGCTGGATCGGGGCTACGTTGCAGTGGCCGGAACGATGGCGATGACCTGGGGCGATGCGCTGGCCGCGATCATCGGGCAGCGGTGGGGGCAGCATCGGTATACAATCGCCGGGAACACACGCTCATGGGAAGGTTCGGGGGTGATGCTGCTTGCCGGTTTCGTGTCGATACTGCTCACGCTGCTGCTGGTCCCGGGCTCCTCACTCAGCCCGGAGGCATCCGCCCTGAGCCTGGGTACCTGCCTGGTGGCGGCACTGCTTGGCGGCATAACGGCCACCCTGGTTGAGAGTGTTTCCCCCAGAGGTACCGACAACCTGAGTGTGCCGGTGCTGACAGCGCTGGTCGTGTTTGGTAGTACAATGTAGCCAGGCGGAAAACATAGCTCTCAGTAGAGATCGGCGCGGCGGTCGCGCAGGACGCCCATCCGTGAACGTACGGTTTCGACCAGGCTGAGATCCAGGGTGACGGTGAGTAGTTCCGGCTCTTCACCTCCTTCGATCAGGATCTCACCCCAGGGATCGACAACCAGCGAGTGACCACAGAAGGTATTCTTCCGGTCACGCCCGACCCGGTTCACGGCAATCATAAAGCACTGGTTTTCAATGGCCCGGGCGCGTACCAGTGTACGCCAGTGCTCCAGACGGGGATGCGGCCACTCTGCCGGGATGATGATGATGCCGGCACCCTGCAGGGCATAGGTACGAAACAGTTCCGGAAAGCGCAGATCATAGCAGATTGCCAGCGCACATGGTCCCCAGGGTGCATCAAAGAGGGTACGTTTGTCGCCGGGGGCCAGGTAATGATCTTCGGACATCAACCCGAAGAGATGGAGCTTATCATAGCTCGCCAGCAGGGTACCATCAGCGCCATACACCGTCGCCGTATTAGTTGGACGCCCATCGCGCCGCGCCAGGGTTGAGCCGGCGATGGCGATCTGCCGGGTCCGCGCCAGGTTCGCTATCTCGGTGTAGATGCCGGTATCGGGAGCATCAGCCAGTTCGGTGGCACGGGTCAAATCATAGCCGGTGGACCACAGTTCGGGCAAAACCAGCAGGCCGGCTCCCTGTGCGACAGCGCCGGCGGCCAGTTGCCGTACTGTCGCCAGATTTTCGGACGGCGCACCCAGGTGAATGTCCATCTGTGCCAGCGCCACATGTAACTGCATGGCAGTCTCCTTCATACAACATGTATTCGAAGTCTATGGGGATACCCGGCAGATATTATACCATCAGAGCACACGCTATCAGGCCGGGTGCCAGCAATGGTCGTTTCTCGCTTTATGTTGGACAATGGGACGCCGACCGCACAATATGACTAGTCCTGAATAGTACCCTGGTATATGGACGAAACCGGACCTACACCGTACAATCAAAATGGTTGACGGGACTTTTACGTTGCCGCAGCGGTATGATGGATCACTATGTTACGGGCTGTACTTGGTAATGGTGCAGTCAGGGGAGGGCTCAGTGGATAGCCTTCGGATACCTATCCTGAAGATTGGCGATGTGCTTATCGCTTCGATTCAAGTAGCATTGCACGATGCTTCCGCCGTGCAGTTTAAAGACGATCTTTTGCAAAAGATCCACGATACCAAGGCCCGTGGCGTGATCGTCGATTTGACGGCCCTGGATGTGGTGGATAGCTTTATCGGCCGTCTGATTGCCGATATTGCAGCAATGGCCGGGTTGATGGGAACGCGGGTGGTGTTGACGGGGTTGCAACCGGCCGTCGCAATCACGCTGGTCGAACTGGGCCTGGAACTACCACGGGTGCTGACAGCCCTGAATCTGGAAAAGGGCCTGGCAATGATGCAAAGCCTGACTGAGGAGAGCGGAGATGACGCAAGCTAAGGCGGCGGTGATCCGTAGCGACCTGGATATCGTCATTGCCCGCACCCTGGCACGGGATACCGCGAAGGCTTTGGGGTTTGGCGCGATTGATCAGGCGCGCATTGCCACGGCCGTCAGCGAGTTGGCACGAAATATCTTTCTCTATGCGGGAACCGGCAGCATCACGGTACGTGAAGTTGAGCGGCAGAGTCGTAAGGGAATTGAAATTGTGTGCGAAGACCAGGGTCCTGGCATCCCCGATATCGATCTGGTCATGCAAGATGGTTATAGTACATCGCGTGGTATGGGCATGGGGCTTCCGGGTGCCAAACGCCTGATGGACGAGTTCGACATCCGCTCCCACGAGGGTGAGGGGACGACGATTGTCTGCCGCAAGTGGCGTACCTGAGCCGTCGATCTATTCCAGGTGCTAAAGACCGGCCTCCCTGGTGAGGTCTTTTGGCTGACTCTCTGATATCCTGAACATTGGCGTACAATCAACCCAGTGCGTGAGCACATCCGGTATCCGGGCCGGTGGATGCATAGTCCACCGGCCTGGTGTGTTATTATGCAGGCTACGATGGTTCATAGTCAGGATGCAGGTGGGCTCCATTGGGAGCCTGGGTGTGCGGCAGCCATGCTGCCGCGCCAGGGTTTTGTATAATATTTGTATGCGAGGCAGGATCGAGCTATGCTGAGTGATCATCCGCATCGCCGCTACAATCCGCTGGCCGATGAGTGGGTGCTGGTTTCACCGCACCGGAACCGGCGACCCTGGCAGGGCCAGGTTGAAACCCCTACCGTTGAGACACTCCCACACTACGATCCCGAATGTTATCTCTGTCCCGGCAATATGCGTGCCGGTGGTGTGTGCAACCCCGATTACAGCGCCACATATGTTTTTGATAATGATTTTGCCGCACTCTTGCCCGATATCCCGGAGCAGGTTGTCGCCGAGAACGAACTGCTGCAAAGCCGCAGTGAGCGCGGCATCTGTCGGGTGGTCTGCTTCTCGCCGCGCCATGATCTGAGCCTGGCCCACCTGGAACCGGCCGCGATCCGGAATGTCATTGATACCTGGGCGGCGCAGGTGGAGGATCTGCATGCCCGCCCCTACATCAACTATGTGCAGATCTTTGAGAATCGCGGCGCAATGATGGGGGCCAGCAATCCACATCCGCATGGGCAGATCTGGGCAACCGAGAGCCTGCCCGTCCTGGTTGCGCGGGAACAGACCGCGCAGGCCGCCTACTATGCGCGGCACGGGCGCACGCTACTGAGTGATTATCTGGCGACGGAGCTGGCAAACGGGGAGCGACTGGTCTACACGAATGCGCATTTTGTAGCGCTGGTGCCCTTCTGGGCGGTCTGGCCCTTTGAAACGCTGATTATCAGCCGCCGCCCGTTGCCCCTGCTCACGCAGCTTGTTGCGGCTGAACGCGACGGTCTGGCCGAGTTACTCAAGCGCCTGACGAGCGGGTACAACAACCTGTTTCAGGCCCCCTTCCCCTACTCGATGGGGTTTCATCAGCAGCCCGGCGATGGCGCGGCGCACCCGGAATGGCATTTGCATATCCATTTTTATCCGCCGCTGTTGCGTTCGGCAACGGTGCGTAAGTTTATGGTCGGGTTTGAAATGCTCAGTGAGCCCCAGCGCGATATTACCCCGGAGCAGGCTGCCGAGCGTTTACGCGAAGTGATGTAGAGGTTGCTTATGCTTGATCCGAATGTTATCCGCGAACGCTTTCAGCAGCAGTATGCGGTGCCACCGGAACTGATTGTTGCGGCCCCCGGTCGGGTAAATCTGCTGGGTGAGCATACCGACTATAACGACGGTTTTGTGCTGCCGGTTGCGATTGATCGGACCACCTGCGTGGCTGCTCGCCCGCGCACTGATCGGCAGATACGCGTCCGTACCGCCCAGTTTGATCAGTCCGACAGTTTTTCGCTTGATCAGATCATGCCCAACGCAGACGCACCCTGGAGTAACTATGTCCGGGGGGTGGCCCAGGGACTGCTGGACCGTGGGCTACCGTTGCGCGGCGCGGATCTGCTGATCGACAGCGATATACCGCTGGGTAGCGGGCTCTCTTCCTCGGCGGCGCTGGAGGTTGCCGTGGGATATGCGCTGCAACGGCTGAACCGGCAGTCTCTTCCGGGTGAGGAACTGGCGCTGCTGGCGCAGGCGGCGGAGAACCAGTTTGTCGGCGTGCAGTGTGGCATTATGGACCAGTTTATCGTCACGCTGGGGCAGGCGGAACACGCCCTGCTGATCGATACCCGCGATCTGGGCTATGAACTGGTGCCGCTGCCCTCTTCCGTACGGGTGGTGGTCTGCGATAGCCGGGTGGAGCGGACACTGGCGGGGTCGGCCTATAACCAGCGGCGAGCGGAGTGTGCCGAGGCGGTACAACTGCTTCAGCCCCATCTGCCGCACATCAATGCGTTGCGGGATGTGACCCCGGATGATCTGGCGCGTTATGCGGATATGCTGCCACCGTTAGTGCAGGCGCGCGCGCGCCATGTTGTCAGCGAGAATGCCCGGACACTGACCGGAGCGGCGGCCTTGCGCACGGGCAATCTGACAGATTTTGGTCAGTGTATGCGCGACAGCCATACCAGCCTCCGCGATGATTATGCGGTCAGCATTGCAGAACTGGATGTGCTGGTGGCGGCGGCAACGTCCGTACCGGGGTGCTACGGGTCGCGGCTCACCGGGGCGGGGTTTGGCGGCTGCACGGTCAGTCTGGTTGATGCGGGGGCGGTTGAGGCGTTTCGGTCGCAGGTAGCGGCGGCGTATCAGGAGGCCTGCGGGCGCACTGCCGCGATCTATGTCTGTGCTGTCAGTGCCGGTGTGCGGCCGGTGGGATGAAGATCTGAATTTATGCAATAACCATGCAAACTGGACGTTTTGTTAGATGAACATGCAAACTTCGCCTGCGGTAGCATGGTGCTTTTTACTTTGTATCTTTACACTGGCCAGACAACATGAGAGCAAGAGGGAACTATGCCTACACCAACATCAACATCCCTTCCATCCATTCCCCAGCGAATAGCCGACGGGGTAACCCGCCTGTATGATCCCCTCTCGCAGGCGGTTCTGCCGCTGGTCGATGGCGTATCGCGCAGGTTGCTCTACTACCAGGGTGTTCAGCAACAGAGCCACAATGTTGCCGGTATCAACACGAATTTTTACTACACCCCTGGTTGTCCCACGTCTGAAAGATCTGAGCAGGCTATGCCGGTGCTGCTGCTGCATGGCATTGCCGACAATGCGCTGACCTGGCTCTGGCAGATTCCCGCATTACGCAGCATCGGCCCGGTGTACGCGGTGGATCTCCCCGGTTTTGGGTTGAGCGGTTGCCCGCCGGGACAATCCTATGCTCCATTTCGTGATCTCTGTGATTTTCTCGAAACCTTCCTGGAGCGTGTTATCGGCGCGCCGGCACTGATTGTCGGCAACTCGCTGGGCGGCTGGTTGGCGGTACGGCTGGCATGGACGCTGCCCCACCTGGTACGCGGTCTGGTACTGATCAATGCGGGCGGAGCCTGGCTGGAGGGACGTTACTCCTGGGAGCCGTTTGTGGAGATGATCAAGCTGCCGGATCTGCGCGCGGTGCAGCAGGTCTACCGGCAGATGTTCGGGCAGGTCTTTTGGAAATGGCCGCTCTACCTGGGTCTACGCAGTTTTCAGGCGCGATTTCGCTGCCGGGCGGTTCGCCTGTTTGTCGATGCGTTTACGGGAGATGAGTTTCTCCACCCGCAGAATTTACACCACCTGCCGGTGCCTGCGGGTCTAATCTGGGGATTGGCGGACTATTTTCTGCCGGCGGGTTCACACGAATTCTTCCAGAAGCATCTATGGAATGCGACACAACTGCAGTTGCCTGGTTGTGGACACCTGCCGCAACGCGAGCAACCCCGCCGTGTTAACCAATTTATCCGGACCTTCGCAGCAAAGCCGGGGGTCAACCCACAGTACGCTCCAGCGGTGGCAACATCCCATGCGCTGTGAGCCAGCCGACGAAGATGGCGACAATCTCCGGGTCCCAGGCAGTCCCGGCCCCGGCCTCCAGCCGCGCGGCGGCCTCGGCATAGTTGATCACCTGATTGTAGGTACGCTGCGTGGTCATGGCATCGAAGGCATCCACTACCGCTACAATGCGCGCGCCCAGCGGAATAGTTTCACCGGCCAGACCGTCCGGGTAGCCGGTGCCATCCCAGCGCTCATGGTGCCCACGCACAATCGGGCCGACCTTCGCCGCCATCCGCAGTGGCGCAACAATCCGCTCGCCGATCAGGGTGTGCTGCTGCATTACCCGGTACTCGGCGGGGGTCAGCGGGCCATCTTTGCGAATGATCGTTTCATCAATCCCAATTTTGCCGACATCATGCAGGAGTGCGCCGTAGCGTAGTGCCGTCAGTTCGGCACCGGAGAATCCCAGGCGTTCACCAATGGTCACAGAGTAGAGCGCCAGGCGCTGAACATGGCCTTCGGTGTAGGCATCACGGGCTTCAACCGTACGCGCCAGTGCGAAGATGACATTTTCGGCAGGTTCCAGCGTGTCATTGCGTCGCTTGACCTGCAACAGCGTGCGAACGCGCAGATCCAGTTCCTGCATGTCAATGGGCTTCTGCAGGTAGCCTTCCGCACCGGCAGCAATACTCATCAGTTGCGCCTGCCGGTCGGCGTGTGCAGTGACAATAATGATTGGGATCAGGCGGGTATCTTCCTGCTGCTTGAGTTTAGCGCAGATATCCAGTCCACCAATGTCCGGTAAGCGCATGTCAAGGAGGATCAGGTCGGGGCGGCGGCGCGCAACCATCTCGAGGGCCGCCTGACCATTGGTCGCAATAGCGCTGCGATAGCCTGACTCGCCCAGCATAGAGGCGAGTACCTCGGCTATGAGTATGTGATCATCGACGATAAGAATGTAGCCGGTATCGTCTTCAGACTGATCCAGGTACGGATTTGCTGCTTCATCGGGGTAACGAAGCGCTCCGTGCCCTGAGAAGTGCTGCATATCCTTTTCCCTCCATAACAAAATCTCAGTTCTTCCCCCGTCTAACGTCCCGATCCAGTATACGCGCGTGCGCTGAATTTTTAATGACAGTTGCGCGCGCAACAGCAATAATGAATGGGCGTTCAGCGTAAGTCGGCGCGGATTGGACGGTTAACGGCGACGCCGGGCGTGCCGGCGTGCCGGCGTCGGGCGGACGCCACCCGTAAGCCGGGCAACCATGCGGTGGAGCAGTGGCCGGCGCAGTTGCCGCAGTTCGGGTGTAAAGCTACGCGTATGTACCTCCCGGCGATAACGTTCGCCCACGTATGCCCGAATGATCCGCGCGATAAACGCCCGTTGGCGTGGCAGTGCCCGCGCAAGTTCGTTACCATACTCAAACGGTGTGGTATGCGCACGCTGCGGTAAACCGGCCCAGCGCGCCAGTATTCCGAGTTGCGCGTAGGCCGCCGCTGCCGGTCGTAGTCCCTGGAGTTCCCGCCGCCGGCGCAGGAGTAGCAACCAGACTGCCAGTACCGGCAATCCGACAACGACGGCGATGATGATGCCTGTTCGCCAGAGCCGGGGCCAGAGTTCCGAATCGCTGTCGGTGACTTCATCGACCAGCGGCTCATCGGGGGTAATCGGGGTGTCTTCCTGTTCGATTTCCGCTTCTTCCGGCGCGGGTGGCGTAAACAACTCCTCATTCAGGCCCAGTTCCTCGAACATGTTGAGATCGGGCGCGCCGGCGTGACGCAGCGGCAGCGAAGTGTAGCTGGCCGGCGTCGGCTCAAAGCGCTGCCAGCCATAGCCGGGAAAGTAGACCTCCGGCCAGCTATGCGCGATATTCTCACGCACCACATACGCACCCCGCTCCGGATCAAACATTCCGTTGGCGTAGCCCTGCACCCAGCGTGCCGGTACGTCCAGCGAACGCAGCATCATAACCATGGCCGAGGCATAGTAGTCGCAGTAACCTTCCTGCTGCTCAAACAGGAAATAGTGAACCGGATCGACATTGGCCGCCGGTCCGGAGATCGACTCGTTGTAGGGGAAGGTGCGCAGAAAGTCCTGGATAGCGCTGGCCTGATCATAGGGCGTTTCGGCCCCGGCCAGTTGCACAATCTCGCGGGCCTGGTTTATGGTCTGCGGGGTGATAGTGCCGGGCATTTGTAGATAGCGCTGGCGCACCCAGTCGGGATAGTCCGTTCCGGCCTGGCGCAGACTCTCGACATCGGCGACCGAGACCAGGGCGGTCACGGTGTAGACCTTCGCGGCCCGGAGCGGCTCCTGCGAAATAATAATCGCGGTGTCGTCAAAATTGGGTTGCAGCCGGTTCTGCACAACCTTGTAGTCATGCTCAATCAGGGTAGGCAGACTCACCTGCGCGGCCTGACCACCAACCATGATAAAATCGTCCTTGCGATTCTGCGCCAGTTCGGTAGTCTGGGTTATCAGCGTACGCCCCTGGATATCCTCCGGTATGATAGCCGTGTTGGGGGCCAGGGCGGTACGGGCAGCCTCGCGTGTACTCAGATCCAGCAGAGCGCGGGCCTGCTCTCCGGTGGTATTTTGCCAGCCCGCGCTGGTATATTTGTCGAACGCTACCGCCCGCCAGTAATCCGGGCGGGTCGCGGTGACATACATAACCACATCATTGCCCAGGGAACGCGCCCCGCCAAGCGCCGAACTACGCGCAGTGAAGCTGCCGCCACTGGTTCCCGCCGGCGAGTTGATGGTACTGAAAGCATCTTCCCATCTCTCGCGCACCCGAACAAAGGGCTGCTTCATTGTCTCCCAGGTCTGTTCGGCCTGTTCGTGTGTTACCCCACTCGGCAGCAGACTGGTGGTAAACATCACAATGCCGCAGAAGAATGCGGCGGTGGAGACAACCCGCAGGGGCAGAAACTCGGGATACTCAATATCCTGGGCCAGCCACTGCTCCTGTCGAGACATCACATTATGGTAAACCAGCAAGAGCAGGGCGGTTGTAAAAAAGACAAAAAACAGTTCGGTGGGCTTGGGAAAGGCGTAGGTGTAGTTGACCAGGATCACGCATGCGTTAATCAAAATGGCCCACCAGGTCCATCCCCGGCGGAAAATAAACCAGGCCGAGGCGTACCCCAGAATCCAGCTCAGGATCGCCAGGGCGGTGATGAAAAGCACAATATCTTCACCGCGCCCGCCATTGGCAAGCACCCGCAACCAGATGATCGTGTCGATCAGCAGTTCGGTGGCCTGGTCGCGCCAGGTAGTCAGGCGCTGATCAAGCAGCGGCCCAATCTGATGCACGGTCCAGGTCAGACAGAGTGCCATGCTAAGCAAGTGCGCCGGCCAGGGCGGCAGCCAGTGGGTGCGGGCGAAGAGTGCGCCGGTAAACAGCGCAACGACAACAACCGGGATCAAGACTTCCAGGCCATCAGCCCAGCGTGCTACAATCACGCTGCGCACCACGGCCCAGATCATTATCAGGCTCAACAGCACCCCCGGCAGCACATTCAGTTCGTTGCGCCAGGTCCGCTGCGAGGCGGGAATTGACTGTATCATATGCAACTCTTCTACCAGTTTAGCGTCTCATATGCGCAAGATCTGCATGGCGTTGGCCCAGACTGCCTGCGCCAGGGCTTCAAGTGGGAGTTCGCGCAGTTCCGCAATACGCTCCGCAACCAGCCGGACCCGGGCGGGCTCGTTTCGCTTCCCGCGCATCGGATGTGGACTGAGGTAAGGACTGTCGGTTTCCGTAAGAATCCGGTCGAGTGGTGTGCGGTGGGCGACCTCGTGCAGGGCATGCGCTTTGCGAAACGTAACCGGCCCGGAAAACGAGAGCATAAATCCGACCGCAAGACAGGCGGCGGCATAGTCCCAGCCGCCGGAGAATGAATGCATAATGCCCGGCTGATCCTGCGCGGCATCCTGCAAGATGCGCACGGTATCGGCTTCGGCGTCGCGGCTATGAATAACCACGGGCAGATCCAGTTCGCGTGCCAGGGTCAGTTGTGCGCGAAAAAAGTCTTCCTGTTGCGCATGCGGCGCATGATCCCAGTAGTAATCCAGGCCAATCTCGCCAATGGCGATAGCCTTGGGATGCGCCGCCAGCGTGCGCACTTGCGCACGCCAGTCGGGCGGAGCCTCGTGTGCATAGTTTGGCTGAATACCGACAACCGCGTAGATGTGGGTGTGTTGCTCGGCCAGGGCCAATGCTGCGCGGCTCGACGACAGATCGTAGCCGATTTCGATAATCCGGGCAACACCCGCGGCGGCGGCGCGCTCCAGCACAGCGACGCGGTCATCATCGAATGCCGCGTGGTGCAGATGGGCGTGTGTATCAATCAAACAGACTTCAGGTTGCATGTCGGCATTGTAGCATACTCTGGGATCTGCTATGGTGCATAATTGCGAAGAGATGTACAATAGAGCCCATATTTGTGCGATAGGAGTGCTGTGATTGACAAGCGGCACCGGGCGTACCGTTGCCTCATAGCAGCACCGGCTACAAGCAACCATCTACAACCTGAGGTAAGGAAGAGCAATGCCACGTCGGAATGGAAGACGCGAGTTTGCGGTTATTGGCCTTGGTCGGTTTGGCACGAGTCTTGCGCTAACACTGACTGACCGGGGCTTCAATGTGCTGGGGATTGATCGTGATCCGGAGATTGTCCAGCGCCTCTCCGAGGGATGTACGCAGGCGGTTTCTCTTGACGCAACCGACGAAGATGCCCTGCGTGCTGTCGATATTACCTCCTTTGATACTGTCGTCGTGGCAATCGGCAGCAACTTTGAGGCGAACTTAATGACCACGGTTGCACTCAAAAGCCTGGGGGTGCGGAATGTTGTCTGCAAGGCATTGACTGAGCGCCAACGCACGATCCTCCAGCGCATCGGGGCGGATCGGGTGGTGCTGCCGGAGCATGAAGCCGGTCGTCGCCTGGCAAAAACCCTGACCACCCCGGCCGTTCTGGATCATCTGGAACTGGAGCCGGGCTTTAGTATCACGGAGTTGCGGGTGCCCAAGTCGATGGTCGGGCATACGTTGATCGAGACCGATCTGCGCCGCCGCTTCGGGATTACTGTGCTGGCGGTCAAGCGCGGACCGGCGCTGACCATCACGCCATCAACCAATTATACGTTTGATGAAGAAGATCTGCTGGTGGTCATCGGGGCCGATGAGAGTATCGAACGCCTGAATGACTTGTTGTAAGCCAATCAATTGAAAAACGACTATGAAACTGCCACTGCGTGACCAGGCGCGCACGGTTCAGCAGCGCACACGCTCGCGCCGCCAGTCGCGCCGCCCCTTTCCGACGGCATTCCGGTTGATTGGCGGGCTGTTGCTCCTGGTCATCACCGGTACTATTTTATTGTTGCTGCCCGGTGTTGGTACCACTCGCCGCCTCGAGATTAATGAGGCGGCCTTTACTGCTACCTCGGCCCTGAGCGTTACCGGGTTGTCGATCATTACGCCCGTGCGTGATCTCACGCTGTTTGGGCAGATTATTCTGCTCTGCCTGATCCAGATCGGTGGGGTCGGCTTTATGGTAGGCGCGGTGATCATCTTTCGCCTGCTGGGACGGCGGGTTTCGCTGCTGGATCGACTGGCGCTCTCTGACTCACTGGGGCTGATTGTGCCGGGAGCCATCCTGCGCCTGACCCAGCAGGTTATTGTGACGGTCTTTGCGATTGAGGGCTGTGGCGCGCTGTTGCTCTGGTGGAACTGGCGTGATCAGCTCGGCGGTGGGCGCGCGGTCTTCTACGCCATTTTTCATGCGATCTCGGCCTTCTGTAATGCCGGGTTTGATCTCTTTTCCGGCCTGCCGGATTATCCAACCGGCATACCTAAGGATGATGCCACCCTGATTATCATGGGATCTTTGATCTTCCTGGGCGGGTTAGGCATCCCGGTTCTGGCCGATTTTCTGACCTGGCCGCGCCTGCACCGGATCACGCTGCATACCCGGATTACGGTCGTCGTCGTCATTGTGCTGGTCTGTGCCGGGGGCATTGGGATGTTCCTGGGGGAGAGCCAGCCGCATGCGCTGCTCTCCACAGTTCCCTGGCCGCGCCGGTTGCTGATTACCTTTTTTCAGTCGATTTCGGCGCGCACGGCCGGGTTTGCCGGGGTGGCGGGGATTGAACTGCTCACGCCGGCCAGCCAGTTCTTGCTGCTGGGGCTGATGTTTATTGGCTGTGCTCCGGCTTCGATGGGCGGCGGCATTACTACCGGCACCTTTGCCGTGCTGACGCTGGCGCTGTGGGGGTATGCCCGGGGTTTGCCCAGTGCGCAGGTGGGTGGCCGTACCATTGCCGTCTGGATGGTGCGCAAGGCGGCGGCGGTGTTGACGATTGCGGTGTTTGTGATCCAGACGGCGACCTGGCTGATCCTGATGACCCACGATGCAGCTCTGTCGGATGTGCTGTTTGAGGTAATCTCGGCATTTGCGACCTGTGGGCTGACGTTGGCGTTCACCGATGATCTCAATCTGTTTGGACAGATCGTGATTATGTTTGTGATGGCCTGGGGTCGCCTGGGAGCATTAACGGTGATTGTGGCGCTGGCCCAGACACAGCAGCGTGCCACCCAACCCGTCACCTATCCCGAAGAGCAGATTTTGATTGGTTAGTCGAGCCAGGCCAGCCACTCCTGCTCGAGGTCGGTCAGGCTCTTACCATAGACGCCGGCATAGTTCGCCGAGCCGGGGGCGCGATTGCCGGTCACGTAGAGCGCATCGAAGGCTTCCCGGCCATAGGTTACGATGAGAAACTCGACAAAGCTGCCCCACTGGTAGTAGAGCCGGTTCATGTCGCTGATGGACCGACCAACATAGCTGGTCGCCAGAGGCAGCAGCGACCCATTGGCTTTGTACTCGCGCACAAATGTCGCAAAGTCGGGTTGCCCGCCTAGCCAGTAGCTCCCCGCGCCCCAGGTGGCGAGTCCTTCGAGCAAGATCATATCGGCCTGGAGATGCGCCGGGCCGTAGCGGTCGTGGGCCAGTTGATGCACAAACTCATGCGCCATGATCGTGACCGTGCGGTAGCGCGGCAGGTCGGCGCAGGTAAACACCTGGACGGTGCGCTGCTCGGTGTAGGCGATACCGTGCAGGCCGCATCCCGGTTCCAGCCCCACATACGCGCTGACCCGGTCGTTCGGCCCGCTGCCAAACCGCCCCGTCGTGTAGTTGAGCGCCTGCTCCAGTTCCGTCGCGAGGATGGCCTGATCCGCCGGGCTAAAGAGCCCTTCGGCGCTGATGATATCGAGATTGCTGCGCTGCACAAACTGCCCGGTGATAGGCGGCGGCGGTTGGCGCGCGGCATCCGGATCGACGGGCAGTTCAATCGGATGATTCCAGGTAACTGCGCTCGGCGGCGCAATAATTGGGCGTGGCGGCGGTGTGCGCAGGGTGATCAGCAGCACGATAAATACCGCCAGCAGGATCGGCCCCAGCGCCGCACGGGGAATAGGAATATTGAAGCGATCGAGTCGGATCATATCATTAAATTACATGACTTATACTGATTTGTTGTCATAGCCACAGAGCACACAGAGAACGCAGAGATGATACACGGAAATCTGCCGCCGTTGCGCTCATTGCGCCTGTTCCCGTTGATTGCTGGTTTGATGGCAAATTGGTATTACGCAGTGCGCGTTCAAACGGGACCTTTGTTCCCGATAACGGCGGATTTCGCCTGCGGCAGCGTGGTACTTTTTTATCTTTTTCAGGAAATGGGGCACAACGTGCCCCATTTCCTGAAAAAGAATGTCCCATTCCATCCTGCCGCCAGCGAGTCTGCTGTGCATCCAGGCAAATGCCTAATTTGCCCATCCACCACATAAGTCGTGTAAATTACGACTTATGTGGTGCAACCTGTTTTGGCCTGATGCCGGATTATGCGTACCCACCGACATTATATTCCCACTGCTTCGGTTCACCGTGTTACAATCTGATAGGTTGCTGCTTCGGTGGTGTAGGGTGTGGTGGCGGCGACGACCAGAATGCCACTTTGTCCGGCTTCCAGGGTAACGGTTGCCTGCCCCTGAGCGTCGAGGGGCAGCGGCTCAATGCCGATAACACTGCCCGCCGGATCGGCGCGCACCAGGCGCAGTTCCCAGCGCTGGGGCAGGTCGCCATCAACGCGGGCAAAGCCCTCGGCCTGCCACGCGCCTGTATCGCCCTCGACATCATCTTCCAGGATGCAGTTCCCGCCGCCGCCGCAAATGCTGATATTATCCAGCAGCAGCCCCGGCGCATTGAAGGCATCGTCGCTGATCTGCCAGAAGCGGAGTAGCGCCTCCTGTCCGGTGTAGGGCGTTAAATCCATCGTCTCCGTGACCCAACTGCCCCGGACGCCCCGGCTAGTCTTCTCATTCGGCGCGCCGCTGACCCCGTTCAGGCCATTGCCATAGTTTGCCCCATGCGGATCTGCATCGGTTGTGTGGGTACCACTCAGGGGCTGCCAGGTTGCGCCGCCGTCGGTGGAGATAGTCACAAAGGCGTAATCGTAGTTCGTCTCCAGTTCATGCCACATCTCGAAGCTGAGGGTGGCCGTGTCAAGGTTGCGCAGATCGATAGCGCGGGTGAGTGTGGATACGCTGTTGTCACCCCGCCCACTCCACCAGGCGTACCGGCCGCGCGGCTGCTCACCCACCAGATTGACCGTTGTGCTGCCGCTGAAGTCAATCGTTACTGGCCCGGCGGGCAGTTCGATGTAGTCCACTCCAAACTGCGCAACGGTACTCTCCGGCGCGGTTTCCTGCAGGGATTGGGGTGTAACGGTAGTAGGCAACAGATCAACGCCGTCAATTTCGAAGGTGTAGGCATAGCGTCCGTCGGCCAGTCCGGGATCATTGAGCAGGTTGGCAAGCGCCCAGTCGGCAAAGATATCGGCAAAGTCGGTAATGTCGGGGCGCGTCGTGGTGGTAAGCTCGACAAAGGCTTGCGGATTATTGCCCGCATCGGCGCGGATCAGCGGAGCCAGTCCCGCCTCGCCCGCATACTGCCCGTAGATGTAGCGCATAAAGAGGTTTGCGGCACCATAGTGCGCAATCGACGCCCCCGGCACCTCCGACCATGCAGTAAGCTGGGTGTCCGGGTTCAGCAGGTAGGCCAGCGCGTAGCCGTTGCTGCCAAAACCGTTGAGATCCTGCGACAGTGTGGAGTTGCCCTCGTTAAACCAGATGGCGGCATTGCGCAGTTCATTCCAGTGGATCATATGCTGAAACTCATGCGCCAGCACATCGAGATAGGTGCTACTGGCCGGGTCAACACTATCGACATTCATAAAGAACATCTCGCGCTCGTTGCTAAAGCGGTTGACACTACGCGGCACCGAGTCGCGCGAGGAGAAGTAGCCCGCCACCCCACCGCCGGGACTGCGCCCGTTCAGGACAGTGATGCGCGCATCGCCATCGACGCCGGGTTGCCACTCCGAGCCGAACAGCGCACGCGTGCGGGGGTAGATGCGCTCCTCAAAGACCCGGGCGGCCTCCTCAAGCGCTGCCTGATCAACCGTTGCGCCCTGCTCAACATACATCAACACCACTGGCCCGGCATAGCGTAGCTCGGCGGTGACGCTGTAGGTCTGATCATTGGCGGTGCTGGTGACCCAGAACTCCTGCACATCGCCGACTTGCACTTCCAGCGGCTCAGTCTGTGCAACGGCGGGGGCGTCCGTTACGCCGGCGAGGGCGCGTGCGAGTTCCACCTGATCGCGCGGGAGACGCCGGATCGCCGCCCCAAGTGCTTCAATTTCCGCAGCACCATTCATGACCGGCGGTTCGGGCGTGGCAGTCGGCAGCGGGATCGGCGTGATGACCCGGTTGAGTGGGCGGGCGGGCGGTGGCGTTGCGGCGGGCGGATCGGTCGGCGGCACGACGGCAACAGCAGGCGGTTCCGTTGCGATGGGAACGGTTGTAACGGCTACATCAGCGGCCGGCTGTGCGGCGGGTAGTTGCACACCGGGCAGGGAACAGGCTGTGATTAGGAGCAGTAGCACAAGGAGCAGAATGGGATTGCGCATAAAGATATCTATCCAATATTCTGGTAGCTTTTAGCGTGGGGATGAGTCGGGCGTACCCGCTCACTGCTGGACCACTCCGGGGCGGCCGGATCAGCCTGTACAGTATACCAGAACAAAGAACTGAGAACAAAGAACTGGCGGAGAACAAAGAACTGAGAACAAAGAACTGGCGGAGAACAAAGAACAAAGAACAAAGAACAAACGCACATTGTCTGGTTCTTAATTCTTTGTTCTTTGTTCTCATTGGTGCCGACGCTCTCAACCGGGTACAGCCCGATCCTCCGCGCGGTGACGGAGCGGGTGCAGGCGCGGTTTGGGGATTGGGCAGATGCGGCTTTTCTAATCACTCGTTGTTTGTCTCGTCATCAGTGGCTGCAAATTGTGCTGCTTCCGCTTCATTCCGAAGTGCTGTAAGTTCTCCCCATAAATCATTATCACATCCAGATCCATAGGCATCCTTGACAGCTTGTTCAATCGCTTCCCTTTTCGCTGCAATATCCGTTTCCTGGTTAGCACGTTCCTGGCGCACAGTCGCCACTTCAGTAAGCAGTGCATTCACCTGATCTACTCTGGCAGGAAGAGGCACCTGTGATCGTAGTATTTCCCAATCATAACCGCGCACCTGGGGGGCAATATCATTACAGTACCAACAGAAGTAGTGCAAGATAGGTAGATATTCCGGATTTGTAGCCATGAGACCTGTCGTGCCATAGAGTATTACCTGATTGCCAGTAACGTTGTATGGCCCTTTCCTGGTCTTTTCCGGATTTCCCACCATTTCCAGATATCCATAGGTTATATAGTCTCTGAGATACCCGGTAATCCGGCCCTGCTGCTGCCAGGACTGGAAGATATCATTATCTGTTGGCATTGCTACCAGATGACGGTACATTGCCTGGATATCGTCTACCATAGTTGCAATCGTTGTTTGCGTCTCTGCCGAAACGACTTTGACTGGCATCTCTTTCCACACATCGGGGTAAATTCTCCCGGTGCGTGTACCTCGCATCTTGTTTGCCAGCAAGTAGTGCCGCATATAGTTGCTGTTGATGATCGCAAGCACATACCGCAGATCAAAGGCTTGAGCAATCGTGTCCAGATGAGAAAAACCGGATACCGCTTCAGAGTTGCGGCGTACCTTCCGCACGCCAGGGCGATCCACCTGCAACACATACCAGGGAACAACAACCTGAACGCTATGGTTGGCAAAAAGTTGGTCGGTGTCATAGTAGCCACCTGACGTTTCGCCCAATAACAATTTGTGCGGTGTGCGAAAGAGTTCAGGAATGCGTGGATGACGCATGTTATCTTTCATGTAATCATAAGCAACATAGCGCTGACGAAGCAGACGATACTCCTGAACTTCCTCGCCGAGCACACCTCGATCAGTAAAATGGAGTTGTTCATCTGGAGCTAACCCCACAAGTGTTTCACGGAAACTCTGGCTCAAATCGAACTTGACAGGTCGTTGTTCATGGCTATGCGCTTCTAATCCGGTACCAATATATGCAACCGCACACAACGGCAAGGTGCAGCTTTCGATACCTGTTGGTGGAGCGATATAGGCATGGCGAAAGAGTTCATCTGGTCCAACCGCCTGTACCCTGGTCTGCTCCTGAAAGTTGGCACACGTACTATTCTGATGAATGCGCCGACGCACTGTTGGATTAGATTGTTGCTGATTGCGTAGACGAAAAATAGTATTATGAACACCAACACCTTCAAATAGCTTGACTCCGGGAAAGAAGTCAATTTGTTCCAGTTTGTAAGCCATCAGGTCGTTGCGCAATTCTGTAGCATAACCTTCCGTCTCAATGGCATTGGTTGTAATCAATGTCATATGACCACCAGTAGCCAGGAACTGGAGATTGCGATATACAAAAGGGACAAACAAGTCCCACCTGGCGCGTAGATTATATATTCCCCACTCACGTATCTTATTGCGGTACTCTCGATTTTCTACACTCTCATCGGCCCGTACATATGGCGGGTTGCCAATAACAATATCAAAGCCACTGCCCGGATTGCCGAACCGATTGGGCAGGGTTTTATCGTCTTTCAACCTCAGTGTTAGACGTTCCTCTTCAGTTAAACGCGATGGCGGGCTAAGGGGCGGCATACGCGTGATGCCACCCTGATGAAGATGATATTGCACCAACTCACGCCGCGTCGGTTCTAACGCATCGCTGCAAAAAATACTGAGTCGTTGTACAGTAATAATCGTGGTCTGGCCGCCGGGTAGTGTTCGTTGTAGAAAGGGCATACAGCGTATAAATAGATTAATCTCCGCCAGATAGCAGGCAAACGGGTTTATATCGACGCCAACTATGCGCCCGGCAATATATTCAACAGCATCTTCAGAAGAAACTTCCCTGGCATCAACGAGCTTGCGTAGCACAGCAGCTTTACGCGACGCAATTTCTACCAGGAATGAACCACTGCCACATGACAGATCAATCACCGACTGTTGGATAATCTGACGTTCTTCAGGAGTGACGGGTAGAAGTGGGTCAGGGTTGGGAATACCTAATGCATCGATCATATAGGTGACAACCTGGTGGGGAGTGTAGAACTGACCGAGTTCGCTACGGCGTTGTTCAACAATGTAACCCTCGTTATAGATTGTGCCAAGTACATCAACCGTTATCTGGCTGAAATCATAGCGATTTAACACGGTCAGCAAACCCAGAATGCTACGTTCATCCAGTTTGAACCAATCATAGAGATCATCACGGTTGAAGAAGTTATGGTAGACACTAGCGGCTCGTTCGAACGTTTCATCTAGCAACCGAATGTACACATCACTGATGCCCTGGAGTAATGCCCGCCGATACTCATCAAATTGGCTAAACGGGCCATTGGAGATTCGCCGCTGGATAAGCGCATAATCTTCACATACGCGCGCAAAAAAGAGACGCACAAAATGGATATAACTGGTCTGGAGGCAGAATTCTTCGTCTGGCGCGGCAAAGACTCCGCGCACCCGCTGCCGCCATTCCCGATATGAACGTTCAAGGCGAATGGAAGATGCGTACGAGTGTTCCAGGCGCTGAATATATTGGCGATGAACCACTAATAACGTCAACAACTTCTCAATGGACGGTAGCCGTGTCTCTGTTTGAACTGGCGCAACTGGAGTTGCCATTTCAGGTGACAGACTCAACTGTTCATAGGTAGCCTGAACAATTTGCTGTCCTTCAGTTATGTACGTTGCATAGAACCAGTCATTATTACCAGTCTGGGCAAACTCAGTGATAAGTCGATCAAGCAGATCACTGAAGAGCGGGCGCATTGATGCTTCAGGTAACGATTGTAGAATCTGAACGCGCAAATCGTCGAGTACATGGGTGTATGAACGATCATCATCTTCACTGACCCGATCAGCACGTTCCTGGTAAGCTGTAAAATTATCGCGCAACAGAGTAAACTGGGCCAGAATAGTATCACGTAGGATACTCAGTTCCTGCCGGATTTGCTGAATAAGACCTGCATGATCCGCAGGTGCGGTCAGTTGTTGGCTCTGAAACTGGGTTATATCACTCAGTTCGGCCAGGAAGTATTCAACAGTTGCCCACTTACTTGCCTCTAGCAGGCCTTGAGCAATCAAGAGGGCATTGCGCAACCCAGGAACACCTGTCAGGCGTTGTTCGACCTGATCCGCTGTTGTTGCCCCGGCTAATGTTGACAGAAGATGGAGTAAACTAAAAGATGCGCGCGGTTCCAGCCCGACCCCAATATCAATGATATGCCAGGTTTCACCATTGGTTAGCGCACCCAGGTACATACCGCGCATACGCAGGTAACGTTCAAGCTGTTGCGGAGGTGTTTCTCCATTCGCCTGGACTGTCTGTAGCAAATCACCAAACCCGGAGCGTTTTGTTTCCACCACGATAACCGGTCGGCGTTCAGTTGTACCACTATAAAGCACAATGTCGGAGCGATCAGGTGCCTCGATCTCAATATCGCTTGCAGAGTAGCCAAATCCTTGTTGTAGCAGATGATCTTTAATGAGCGAGGAGCGAATAGTTAGCTCATCACCGCCATGGCGTTGGGGAGAACCAGCAAAATAGGTTCCGGCGGGCTCACCTGCGGCGCTGTGCCAGGATTGGAAGGCAACAACCAGTTGCAGCGCAAAATCGCCAAGTCGCAGATTGGACATGTAACACTCCCGGACATAACACAGGTAGGATCTTTGCTTGAGTTATTCTGAACGATCATACCACAGCTTACGTTTTTAGAATGCGGCAAAACATCCTGATCTGATTACCGCATCAAGACATATAAAAAATAAACCTCCGGCACCTATCGGACACCGAGGTTTATCCTTTCTCGCGCAATCTGCATTTTACACACTTCCGTAGCAACCCCACAACCCCTCGCAACTCCCCATCCGCACCCACCCGGCTATCCTCGCAGCGAGGCAAAACCGGATTGCCCATCAGCGACACCTGGAGCAGCACCCGGTTCGTCGGGTTCGTCGTCGTTTCCCAGAGATGGTCGGGGTTCATTTTGCCGAGACCCTTGGAAGGATACCACTGGTTCATTCCTTACTATAAGTAAACCAGTGGTATCCTTGGGTTCTTTGTTCTTTGTTCTCGACCTTACGCGCCGGCAGTTGATGTCACCATGGGCCGGGCCAACTTCTGCTCGCGCCGGATGCGCTCTTCCACCAGTTGGGCCGACAGCAGCACCAGCGGCAGGCCCGTGCCGGCGGATAGTTAACCGACATGAGATATGCTGAACCCTTCCCCCATCCTGCACATATCACTCATCTGAAGGGCCGGTGTTATCGCCGGTGCCCGGGCGCTGATCCGGCGACAGCGGTGGCCTATGCGGTCGCTCGTCCGGCTCATCATCGACCAGGAGATGATACGAACTGGTCGTCAGCAGATCGTGATCGAGCGCATAAATCGTCTCCCAGATCGGATCATCGGGCGGGGGCACCGTAGCCGGGCCAAGCTCACGCCGCCAGATCTCCTGCACCGGGTGAAAACCTGCGCGGGTATAAAAGCGCTTCGCCGCCGCATTTGCCGCCGTCACATAGAGCTGCACCCGCTCGTAGCCGTTCTCGTGCGCCCATGCTGCCCCCAGCGCAACCAGACGCTCCCCCAGGGGACTACCCCGCAGCGACGGCACTACATAAATTGCCAGGAGTTCCGCCCAGTGGCGATAACGAAACAGCGGCGAGTCCGTATGCACCCCCATCATCAACAGGCCCACCGGCACAGATCCCTGCCATGCCAGGAGCGTCAGACCGTGCCCGGTCGTGCGCACATGGCCGAGATGTTCACTCAAAACCCGTTCCCACCCATCGGCTAACGCAAAGCGGGGATCAAGTTCGGCATTAAAGCCATGCAGATCATAGAAAAGCTGACGTACGGCCCAGTCGTCGGTAGGATTCGCGGACTGGATCATGATCGCCGGATTGTCTGTTGTCATAATCCTCAATTCATACCCCGGATGATAATAACACGAATCCAGGTAGAAACCACTATTCGTCATGCTACGATCAGTATACTACTAGAAAGCCGCGTTCTTCCGCTGTTTGGAAAACAGTTGCTATTTTTAAACCTGCGTTCGGGAAACTCCCCTTGATTCGTCTCATACCCTCTGCTACAATCAAGCCGATGCATCTGATAGAAATTTCACAATCCTACACGCCTTTCTACTATTGAGCCTGCAACCATGACACCAGCTCTCCAGCGTCGCCATCACCAATCGCGGGTGCCGGCACCCGCGATTGAATAATCCAACATTGTTTGCAGCCCAGAATTGCACGCTCTAAACACAGGGGAAAAGAATATGCATAACCGGGTACTGATCGGGGCAGGCGGAATCGAAAGGGTGTGGATCGGGTTGCTGCTGCTGATTGTGCTGGGAGCATGCGGCGGCGGGAACAGCGGGAATGAAGGCGGCGCGAATACATCCGGCGGGCAGGGCGGAGAGCAGGGGGTAAGTAATGTCGCGGCGGGGGAAACCCTGTTTGCGCAGCCGACATTGGGTGAAGGCAATAATACCGTCGCCGGCTGCATCACCTGTCACTCAGTCGATCCGGCAGCGGGGGATCTGGTTGGGCCGAACCTGGCGGGGATTGCGACGCGCGCCGCCACGCAAGAGCCCGGCATGACCGCCGAAGCATATTTACGCGCATCAATTGCTGATCCGGGCGCAATCGTGATTGAGGGGTTTGAAGACGCCTCGGCGCTTAAGCCGCAGAACTATGGCGAGATCCTGTCGGATCGGGAGATTGACGCGCTGGTGGCTTATCTTCAATCGCTGGAGTAGGCCGGCGGAACAGCGGACGGCGCGGAGTGCTCGTGCATTATGTCGGTGGAGCACTCCGCGCCGGGTTGCGGCTCCTCTGAGATGAAACGTCCGGTTTGAACGCGCACCACGTAACTCCTGGTACATGACAGGACGTACGCGGTGGGTCTGCAAACGGGGCGTTTGAACACAGTAATGGCCAGCTTCGCCTGCGGCAGCGTGGTACGTTGTGTTTCACCCGATGGAAGCCGGTTTCGCCTGCGGCAGCATGGTACTGTTTTTCTTGTTCACACAAATTTTTGCACATTGTGCAAAAATTTGTGTGAACAAGGATGGGATCTTCCGCCCTGCCGGAGGCGGAGCGGGCCGTTTGTCAGGCAGACCCACCGCGTACGTCCTGTCATGTACCAGGAGTTACGCGGTGAGTCTGCAACCTGGGCGGTTGCGCCTGATAAAGGCCGGCTTCGCCTGCGGCAGCGTGGTACGTTTTGATCTTGTTCACAACCATGTTGCACTATGTGCGACATGGTTGTGAACATGGAATCTTCCACCCTGCCGGAGGCGAAATTTCCTTTTGGGTGAGCAACTATGTAACTCGTGTCAGTAAGGTGACGCGCTCCGCTCACCATGACATAGCTTTTCTTTGGCGGGCACCGCGTACGTCCTGGTACGTGAAGCCAATTTTGCTTCTAATGAAAATCGCCCCACAGCCGTCAAATACGATGACCGATTAGAGCGCCTTCCGGCAAATTTGCAAACTTGAGGCTTGACCTCCTTTTTGATCTCTGGTAAAATTTGAATATAAGTCAAACTTGTTTCATTCACATATAACGACTGCAACCTAAACCATTGCTGTGATCGAGCAGGTGGCCATGTCGGGGCAAGACGACGAAGACGACTGTTTCCATGCCGCCGCGCCACGATATGTTACATTCGCGCCTGAGGTGTCCGGCAAATCAGGAGGGATATTTCTACGGCACATTGAAGCGTCGCGTGCGCATCATCGCTGATGTGGTGGCGCTTCTCTGTATTGAGTTGTTGTGGCTTTTCGTGTGAACGATTGTAGAGAGGACAATGTTATGCACAGAACAGGTTGGGTTATCGGACGTGGGGCGTTTTTCATCGTACTGATGCTCGTCGCACTGCTTGCGGCGTGTGGTGAGCCGGTTGGCGTTGGGCGCAGTCGCGCGTTAACGCCGCAGGGGGCCGCCGTCGTTACGCCTACAACAACACCGGCACCACCGCAGACGGCAGAAATTGTGATCGACACAGAAGGAACACTGGGTGGTGAGGGTGTTCAGGTCGCGCCGGGTCAGGCGCTGGATCTGATCTTTGTCAACCAGAGCAGTTCTGATGCGCAACTGCAGGTTGCCGTCGGCGGCGGCTCAACTTTAACTGTCAATCTGCCCCGTGTATCTACGCAAGAAGGAACCGAACTTGTTGCCCGCCAGCGGGTATCGGTCAACTATGCCGAGCCGGGTACCTATGAAATTACCTGTATCAGCGGTTGCACCGGTACCGCTAATGTAACGGTTGCTGAGGCCGCACCGGAAGCCACCGCCGCGCCGGAGGGCAGCCCCGCAGCCGAAGGCACGGCGGCGCCGGAAGGCACGGCGGCGCCGGAAGGCACGGCCGCACCCGAGGGTACTGCTGCGCCGGAAGCCACGGCCGCACCCGAGGGTACTGCTGCGCCGGAAGCCACCGCCGCACCCGCCGAGCCTACCGCTACACCGGCCGAACCTACGGCGGCAGAAGCCACCGTCACTGTCGTACCGGTTGAACCGGCCGTACCGGTTGCACCCACCACTGAGCCCATCCAGCCCACGGCAGCGCCCGCGCAACCTACCGCCGCACCCGCCGAGCCCACCGCCGCACCCGCCGAGCCCACCGCTGCACCGGCTCAGCCCACCGCCGCACCCGCCGAGCCTACCGCTGCGCCGGCCGAACCGACCGCCGCACCTGAGGGCGAGGGCGAAGCAGCACCCTCTGGCGATGTCGCTGATCCTTCCTCCGTCGGTGATCCGGAAGCCGGACAGCAGATCTGGAACCAGAATCTGATCAACACCAGCGGTGGCGTGGCTGCCGGCTGTATCACCTGCCACTATGTTGAGGCTTCACGCGGGGATTTCACCGGGCCGAATATGTCCGATGTTGCTGTCCGGGCACAGACCCGCGTGCCGGACCAGTCGGCAGTAGAGTATCTGCGTAACTCGATTGTCAACACCAATGAGTATATTGTCGATGGTTACTCTGCCGGCGTGATGCCACAGAACTATGGCGATATCCTCTCCGAAGAAGAGATCAACAATCTTGTTGCCTACCTGCTGACCTTGCAGGGTGAGTAGCGGAACGACTTGACTTCCAACAGATGGAGGGTGCCGGGAGTAATTCCCGGCACCCTCCATCTGTTGCGGCTTTGTGTCAGATACTGCCGGGGCGTGCGTTCCGCACAGCAGCAATCAGGTAGCTCAGGTATCCCCGACGGTCGAGGTATTGGATCAGATTCAGAATCTGCATAGGTTTGCTATTACCCCCGACAATCTCCAGATCGACCGGTTGTTCAATCCCGGCTTTCTTCAATTCTTGCTGGATATCGCCACAGAGTAGCGCCAGATCTTCCTGCCCAAAATGCTTGATCATGACATCACGCAATTGACGCTGATCGACGTGGACATTCTTGCCTGGTGCGGGTTGCGAACCGGGTGTTGGTTGTACTGATATCGGTACTGATAATTGCGTCAATGACTGAATGTTATGCAATACTGTCAGAATTGCCTGCGCGATACGCTTGAGTTCGGCGCGGACCTGCGCGTCGCTAAAGTCTTTCTCCTGAAATGGGCGCCAATCGCAGACCAATCGCTGCGCAATTTCCTGGATGAGCGGGTCGCTTATCGGCCCGCGCACGCTATGGTGCTTCATTGCTTCATCTAGAGCCGGTACAGTTTGATAGTAGAGCGAGATAATCAGATCATTCCGCCCCAATTGACGCTCCCGATTCAAAAACAACGCTAATTCTTCACGACACCACGGGCTGGTAAAATAGTTTGGTGTTAGAATAGGAATGAGTACAATAATTTCATTAAGAGATCCCTTGATCCGCTGCTGAATATTTTGACCCAAACGAACACCTTCTACATCTTGAAAAATCTCAATCTCCTTACCACTCAGAAACCGTATTGTTTTTGACAACTCTTCGCGAAACCTGGTCAATGCTTCGCCCACAAACTCATTATCAAAGCGCGTATAGCTCATAAAGGCAACGGGATTACTTGCTGCACTCATTGGCTGCTCCTTTGACTACGATAACGCGCCAGACTGCGCCGGAACAGTGTGATTCTACCACAAAGCATGATGCATGTCATTGGACAAGATAAAGCAAGTTGAGCACACAGCATATGCGATAGCGCAACCGGCTCTCGTTCATGTGAGGTGAGTCTGTGATACAGGCCATGGTTTTCACTACACGAAGTAATGACAAGGGAGGGAGTTAGATGAACGGACCACAACTGCCACCAATTACCGTACACCATCCCCAGTCGCACGATATTGTCGATAATCCGGTGCGTATCTGTGGAGTCGGCACCGGTTTTGAGGGTACCATTCAGGTGCGTATTCGTGATGCCCAGGGCGCAGAACTGGCACAGAGCCACATTCAGGCCGGCGGTACCGGGATCTGGGGAAATTTCCACGCCACGTTTGATCTTGGCGGCATACCGGCAACGGCCCAGGGTGTCCTGGAAGTCTTCGAGCAGTCCGCCCGGGATGGCAGCGAGATCAACAAGGTCGTTGTGCCGATTGTGTTTGGCCCCGCGCTGATCAATCCCTACGCCGGCTTCTCGCTGCATACGGTGGCAAGCGGCGAAACGCTTTCGGCCCTGGCCCAGCGCTACTACGGCGACGGTTCCGCATGGCAGCGCATCTTTGAGGCCAATCGCCACCAACTGAACAACCCCGATATTATCTTCACCGGCCAGGTCTTGCGCATTCCTATGTAATCATTGCTCATGTCACTATTTCCCCCACACAGCTTCCCGAAAGCTGTGTGGGCTTGTTCTTTGCGTCCTGCGTGCTTTGCGCTACAATAGGGGCCGATTGTTTGCCAATCGACGAGTAACTGCAAAATATTAAGGTTATTCAATTCAGAAAACAGGATTATGCAATTTCTTACAGCACTTAATCCCGAACAGCGTGCAGCCGTGACCGCACCCATTGGACCCGTTCTGGTGCGCGCGGGCGCGGGTAGCGGTAAGACCCGCGTGTTGACCTTGCGGGTCGCCTATATGATTGCGCAGCACCGGATCGCCCCGGCGAATATTCTGGCGTTAACTTTTACCAACAAGGCCGCGCGTGAGATGCGCGGCCGCCTGCGCGAACTGCTGGGGAAGCGGGTGCGCGGGTTGACCACCGGCACCTTTCATGCCGTCTGCGCGCAGATCTTGCGGGCCGAGATTACCGGGCGGATCGGCAGTTATACCGCCGACTTTACCATTTACGCGACTGATGAGCAGTTACAGCTTGCAGCGGAAGCCCTGGACGCCGCCACCGAGACACCCCCCGTGCTGCTGGAACCGGTTGACCTGCTGCGGCATATCTCCCGTGCCAAAAGCCGGTTGCTGACACCGCGTATGCTGGCGCGCTTTACGCGTGACCCGCTGTCGGTCTTTGTCGCCGGCTGTTACCGGCGCTACCAGCGGGCATTGGAGCGGGCCAATGCGCTCGACTTTGATGATCTGATTCGCCTGGCGCACCAACTGCTGACGGAGCATCCCGAGGTGCTGGAGCAGTACCATACCCGCTGGACCCATGTCCTGGTGGATGAGTACCAGGATACCGACCCCAGCCAGCATGCGCTGGTCGAAATGATCTCCCGTCCGGCGGTAGGACAGCCGCGCTCACTGTTTGTTGTCGGCGATGGGATGCAGTCGATCTACGGCTTCCGCAACGCTGACCACACGATTATCGGGCGTTTTACGCAGGACTTCCCCGAGGCGCAGGTGATTGAGCTAACCACCAACTACCGCAGTCGCCAGTCCATCCTCGATGCCGCCTACGCCGTCATTCGCCACAGCCGGACGGTGCCGCCGATTGCGTTGCGCGCCGCGGCCGCTTCTCTGCCCGGTGAGCGCTGCCTGCATATTCTGGAGGCGCGTGATAGCCGGGATGAAGCGGCCCAGGTTGTGCGGGATATTAATGATCTGGTGCGGCAGGGACGCCGGTTGCGCGATATGGCGGTGCTCTACCGTACGCGCCATATGAGCCGGCCGATTGAGACGGAATTGCGCCAGGCGCGGCTGCCCTACCAGGTGCGGGGCAGCGTGGGCTTCTATGATCGGGCGGTGGTGCGGGATGCGCTGGCCTACCTGCGGGCTATCGTCAATCCCGCCGATAACCTGAGCCTGACGCGCATTGCGAATGTGCCGGCACGCGGATTGGGCGCGCAGTCACTGGCGGCGCTATCCAGCTTCGCGGCGCAGGCCGGGCTCTCGCTGGCGGCGGCCCTGGAACGACCGGAGGCGCAGGCGTTGCTCAAGCCGAAAGCCCGGGCAGGAGCAGGTAAACTGGCGGCACTGCTGGCACGCTGGCGTGGCCTGGCCGAGCAGGGCTATCCACCGGATCATCTGCTGGCCGATGTGCTGGAGCAGAGCGGCTACATGGCCGCCCTGGAGCAGCGACTTGACCCGGAAGAACTGCCCGATGCGCGCGAACATCTGCAAGAGCTACTGCGTGCCACGGAGGAACATACCGATCTGCGGACCTTTTTGCAGGAGGTCGCCCTGCTGACCAGCGCCGACAACGAGGACGACACACGGGATCAGGTGCAACTCCTGACTATCCACGCGGCGAAGGGGCTGGAGTGGCCCATCGTGTTTGTACTGGGCCTGGAGGAGCGCACCCTGCCACACGAGCGCAGCCTGGGCAGTGCCGAGGGCATTGAGGAGGAGCGCCGCCTCTGCTACGTGGCGCTGACCCGCGCGGGCGAACGGCTCTACCTCTCCTGGACGGCGGCCCGCAACCGGGGGCAGCAACTCAAGCCCTCGCGCTTTCTGGATGAGATTGTAGCGTATGGGCGGGAGCGGGTGCGGTAGACAAATCAACTAACTCCGCGCTAACCTGCCATAGCCGCTCCTGTACCGCCTCGTCATAGGCGATAGGTGCTGCGCGGATGGGCTGTTTGTCCTTAAAATAGGTGCCATTCACATCTGCGACTTCCGGGGAGGATGCCAGGTAGACCAGCGTCGCGGCACCTTCTTCCGGGCTGCGCAGGAACGGGCTAAAGAGTTTGAACACAAACCCGAACCAGGTGTTCTGTGCAAAGTTGGTGGCAACCCCACCGGGATGCATACAGTTCGCCGTTACCCCGCTCCCCTCCAGCCGCCGTGCCAGCGCATAGGTGAAGAGAATATTCGCCAGCTTGGAGTTGCTATAGGCGCGCATGCCATTAAAGCCCTGCCGGAGCTGCAGATCGTCAAAGTCCAGGCGGGCTCCCCGCTCGGCCTCCGATGCCACCGTGACAACCCGCGCGGGCGCACTGGCCTTGAGCATATCGAGCAGCAGGTTGGTCAGCAGGAAGGGGGCCAGATGGTTGACGGCAAAGGTATACTCATAGCCGTCGGCGCTCTCCTGCCGCTTGTTGAGGAAGAGCCCGGCGTTATTGACCAGTCGGTCGAGCCGTTGATACTTCTGCCGGAAGGTATCAGCCAGTTCACGCACCTGCTGGAGCACGGCGAAGTCGGCCAGCAGCAGATCAACCTGCTCATTGCCGCTCTGAGCTTTGATCTCGGCCTGGGCTGCCCGGCCCTTCTCCGCATTGCGGCAGACCATTACCACCGTTGCGCCCTGCTTCGCCAGTTCCAGCGCGGTAACTTTGCCGATGCCGGAGTTTGCGCCGGTGACCATACACACGTTGCCTTGCATATGCAATGTCCTTTCCAGGAAAAAACTTGGTCTGTTACCAGGCTACCATGGTTCAGGCCCATTGCCCAGGGTCAGTCGGCAAATCGGCGAATTCAGAGATCGTAGGGATCTTCGCGCGCCAGGTAGGTCAGAACATGCCGGCGGTCAGGATGCTGATCCAGCCAGCGCTTGAGTTCTTGTAAGCGGGCGTACTCCTCCGCACCAAACTTCTGCGTGTAGGTCGCCTGCCAGGAGCGCTTGCGCCGTGCATACCGGATCTGACGCTGCCAGGCATCGGTGCTGATCTTGTGCAGTCGGACATGCAGGTTACGACTGCGTAGCACCTCCCACTTGTTTCGATCCAGCCAGAAGCTGTTGCACCAGCCACACTGTTCCAGATAGAAGGGCACATCGTTGCCAATTTCGTGCCGCAGAATGATATGCCCATCCCAGGGGCACTGTTTTGCCTGAGTATGTTCGGCAACCGGCAAAGCTACCTCGGCGGATGTAATCTCGGGCAGGGGAAAATGCAGCGTTTCCAGCCACTGCCAGTAATGCAGCGATGCAATCCAGAGACCGCCGCAGTCCACACAGCGGTACGCCTCCAGCGCAGGCTCCAGCGAGATACGCTGGAGTGAGCCGATCTTGCAGACAGGGCAACCCGGAACAAAGCGTGCCAGGTTCGGTAGTGGACTGGCAGGGGGAGCAGGCTGGGGTGCATGTTCGCGCGGCAACAGCAGAGCCAACAGGCCGGCAGTAATGAGGGCATAAACTGTTCCACCCACTGCCCCACCGGTAGCTCCGGCAAGCACAAGATGCAGAGTAGTGGCAACCTCACGATCAATCCCCTGGCGCATGGAGGTGTGAATCGCGTCGGGAAGCACCCAGGCCAGGGCAACAACCGTTGCAAACGCTGCTATCAGCGCAGAGTAATGCGCAAATGCCCACCAGCGTGGCTCCTGATCTCCGGCTATGTTTATAAGTAACCTGTTTTGTGCCGGAGAAAGGGCAATGGTGGGAAATATGAAGACACCAATGGCATAGGCAACCGCTGTGTTCAGTCTGGCATCACCAGGTTGAAGCATAGCAATAGAGAAACCTATGCCCGGCAAGACAAATACTCCACCACCGAGCGCGAGGCTAACTGTCGTAATGCCAAACCAGCGCCACCATACAGGCCAGTTCCAGTTGACATTTTTTGCAGTGTTGTTCAATGCGTGCATAATCGTTTACCTGTTAACTACACGAGTTACGCGATCAGTTCCAAACCAGGCGTCTGCCTGGACAACTGGCCCGATTCGCCTCCGGCCGGGCGCAGGCGAACTACGCCGTTATCGGGAGCAAATGTCCGGTTTGGACGCGCACCGCGTAAGTCGTGTTAACTACAACTATTCCGACTTGTTCTGCGATAACTGCCGTCCCCAGGCATGCAAAAAGTTGATCGTAATCCAGCGGTGGATGTGGACCTGCGTACCGCGATAGAGCCAGCCTACCCCCAGGCGGGGCCGGTAGGCCACCACATCTACCCAGAGGCGCAGTCCCCCGGCCTCTTCGCGGTAGCCGAGCGCCAGCCAGCCGCCGCGCCCCGCCGCCAGCGCCCCACCGATGATCGCATAGCGCAACTCGCGCCCATCACGTTCCTCAATAAGGTAGGGTGGCGCAAAGCGCAGGAGGGCCAGACGCAGAGCGGTATCATTTATCGTACGTTCGCCGGTAGGTCCGCGTTTCACCGCGATCCAGGGCAACCGCTCCAGCCAGCGAAAATAGCTTTCGCCGTAGGGGACGAGGCGTTCCGGTCGGGCCGGCACATTGGGGAGCAGGAGGCTCTGGAAGGCATGCACCCCCCCGGCGCGAATGCTGAGGGTGTCGATAATATCGGGCATAGCATGGGCTTTCAAGGTTTGCAGTTGCGGGATCGAATAACGTCGTCCGAGCGGGCACAGCGTACGGCGCGATATCGCGCTCTTGATTAATTATACCAGGTACGGCGTATGGGGGATGGGTGTGGACAAAACAGAGCCCCACCGGGTTAATAATCACTCTGTACCGGCAGCACCTGCTCATGCATCGTCGTGCGGTAGGGGATAAAGCCGCGCGCCTGGTAGTTGGCCCGGGCATGCGGGCCATCCAGCGTGCAGGTATGCAGCCAGACCCGCTCTGCTCCATTGTCAAAGGCATGCTGAACACCATAGGATAGCAGGTGTTTGCCCAGACCACGCCCCTGGAAAACCGGAATAATACCAAAGTAGGCGATTTCCGTCCCCGGTTCCTCGGCGGCGGCGTTCAGTTCAATGTAACCCGCCGGGGTGCCGCGCAGGTAGCGCACCAGTTGCGTCACACCCGGGTGAGAAAGATAGTTCTGCCAGGCGGCATCGGACCAGGCGTGGCGGTCGATCCAGTAGTAGTCCCGCCCAACAACATCGTAGAGGAAGCGGGCAAAGGCAACCAGCGGCTCCCGCGCCGCCAGGATCAGCCGATCGGGGGTAGTGCTGGTGGCGGGACGAAAATGCGCACGGGAGGGAAGATGCAGATAGGTTGTGGTAACAGTTACGGTTGAACCGGGTGTAGGGGACATAAACTCTTCCTGTCAAAAACAAATCCACACCGAGCAGCGAACCACCATGGTTCCCGATCATGCGCATAGTCCGGCGAAGTGATCCGCCGGACCGTGTGTGGAGGTGCAGAGTCTTGTTATCGCCGGCAGCGACTATGAAACGCTGCACCTTTGCACTTCAGAAAGGGGTAGACTGACGAACGACCCGACTAATTGTGCCGCACTGGACCGGATACATAAGGCATGAGGCTCCCTGGGATTATAAACAATGTCATGATCCCAGGGAACGTTGTTGTGAGCCATCCGGCATATCCCGAAAGTAGAGCTGATGTGGCCTCATCGTTGTGCGAAACTGCTGATAGCGCATCTGGTTTGCCGTGCCAAACGGTACGTACATTACCAACTCGTATGACTGTGGAAAATGGAAGAGCGCCTGCATCACCATATACTCGATCGGTCCCAGCGGGCTGTTATGCGTAACAAGCGTGCCGCCCATATCAACCGGCGGCAGCCATTCATTCATGTATTCGCCTCGCTGCATGGCGTTCCACTTATCGATAAAGGCGGCACCATGCCGCTCCACCAGGAATGTCAATAATTCCCGAAATGCCGGGTCATTTGAAATCCGAATTGTTTTGTTATAGAACACACGTATTGCCTGGGTGATGTATCGATCCCAGTCTTCCCCTAAAAGCCCGCGTACACGCTCGGAAAAGAGATCATCAAGTACATGTAGGTATTCACTATCTGTCTGGGACACTTGCCAGATCTCCTCAATGCCCTGGTTCCAGGCCCACACATACCAGAGTTCATCAATGATAAATGCCGGACAGGGCAGGTGTGGTAACAACGTCTCGGCCAATTCGCGCAGATCGCAGGCACGCGGTTGCGACACGGTCGGCTCGGGGATAAATCCGGCTGCCAGCCAGAGTTCGTAAGCCTCCCAGGGAGTAAGCTGAAAGGCTTCAATTGTCCGCCGGATATCCGTGCGCTCGATGTTATCCTGACCGCGCTCTTTGCGGGAAAGCACGGGTGCGGAGGTGCGCATAATGGCGGCGGCGCGTGCCAGCGTAAGTTTGCGCTGCCGGCGCAGTTGCCGAATCATATTTCCTGCTGCTTTGCTGTAGTCAGACATATTAAAGTTTCACGGCTCCTTTCTGAATGCTTCCGATTTCTGAAAAAATTGCACATATTCCGGAAAAATTGTACATGTTTTCAGAAACTGCCTGTATACTATGCCCTACAAGGTGAGACGATAATTTCTTTGCTCCCATGTTATTCAACATATTATCGTCTGGTGCAATCACCATCCGGAGGTATGGCGCTAATTGTAGAAATACCGTTAAAACAGGAGGCTTTTGTCTCGCTGATTGCAGGGCATCTACAGTCACCAGAGGTTTTAATAAAAAGGTTTCATGAAATTTACCGTTCCAACATGTCGAAAGTAACGGTGATTAATAAAAAACACGCGAAATAAAGAAACTGTAACGCAGGTAGTGCCACTTATATATATGTTGATAAGAAGCATATTGTATAAAAACACAACGGTTCTAGCAGGAGTATACCAGAGATGATCATAACTAGTGCCGGCAAAACCGACACCGGGTGCGTTCGACCACACAATGAAGATTACCTGTGGGTCAATTCTGAGGCAGGTGCGTATATTGTTGCCGACGGTCTGGGGGGCCGCGAGGCAGGTGAGTTGGCCAGTCGTCTGGCAGCCGTCACCGTTGGCCAGCTCATGGTTGAGGCAATCCAGGTCAGCCGCTGGTCGCCGACCGTTACAACGATCCGGACTATTATGACGGATGCGATTGAGACGGCCAATGCGCGGCTCCAGAGTGTGGCACAGATAGCACAGCAGCATCACCATATGGCGACCACGCTGCTTACCGCCCTGATCCGCCCGCCGTATGCCTACATCTGCCACGCGGGCGATACGCGCGCGTATCTGGCGCGTGACAATCAGTTGCTGCGCCTGACGGAAGATGATACGCTGGTGGCGCGGATGGTTGCTGCCGGGGTCTTGTCCGTCGATGCGATGGCGACCCACCCCCATAACCATATCGTTACCCGCGTCGTGGGCCAGCCTGATCCGGTGCGGCCCTCGTTTCAGGAAGTGCTGCTGCTGCCGGGAGACTGGCTGCTGCTCTGTACCGACGGCCTCTGGAGTATGCTGGAGGATACCGCTATCCTGGAACTGCTGCTGCAGTCCCGGAACGATCCGACGCAGGCGGTGGAGTCGCTGGTCGCGGCAGCGAACGCTGCGGGTGGCACCGATAATATTTCGGTGATCGCGCTCCACAGTGAAGCCCAACGTCCCGAGTGATATGCATACTGATGTGTTGGATACTCCCATGAGTAAATCTTTAAAAAAAGTAAAATATTCCAATAATTGAAGATATGTTCAAAGGCTCATATATTCATAGTATACTCCATTCAGCAACAGACGAGTTTCTTTGGTAGAGAGGGACAATGAGAGTTTTTCTTCGCACACTCGTTATCCTGCTGACGCTGGCGGTGAGTGCGCCGAGCCAGGCCCGACAGACATATACCCCCGAATCGGCAGCCACGGCAAACCCGCCCATCACACAACCACCCGCAGGCCAGTATCTCTTTGTTGAGTTCTGGGTGGCAATCGCGGGCACTGGTCAGCTTCCCATGCTCTGCATCGATTTTCCGGGATACCATTTTGATGCAGCACAGGGCCGGCTTGCGCCCTTTGCTGATGCGGAGTTGCCCCAACTTGCGGCCTCCGATTGGGGGTTGGCCGGCAATGGTACCAGCCGCGCCGGTGCCGCCGGGTGTGGGGCGGCCAGTGGTCTGGAGCCAGTGAACAGTCTCCCTTACACCACCACACTGCATATTGCCACGGGCGAACCAGACGATTTTGGGGTAGACCTGCGCACCGCTCGGGTGGCACTGCAGGCGATCAGTGCCGGCGGCACCCTGACGACCACGATTGACGGCACAGAGGTGATTCTGGCAACGGGGGAGGACTGGTCACGCACAGTCACGGTGGATCTGGCGACAGATGCGTTTACCGGGCAGTACCAGGTTACATCATCGGTAACAAACTATGGCTGGCAGTCGCGGACCAATATTCAGCGGGCGGAGCAGGTTGTCTGGCTGCCCCTGCTTGTCAGATGAAGGTAAGGAGTAAGCGCAAAACGCCCCCAACCACTACAAATCAATAGCTGATCCGCAATGATTGGGGGCATCGTTCACTACGAACATCGCATCAATCAATGCCCGAATGCACCAATCGGGAGTTGCTCTGATAAAAACTTGACTGGCGGGATGTCTGGCAGCGCTGGGCAACGCGCTCAATAACTTCCAGATCGTCTTCAGACAGCTCGGCGAGAATAAGTTGCATATTCAGGCCAAAGCCATAAGTTGACTCCTGCGCCAGCATATCTTGAATGTAGCGGGCCTTTTGGTAACGCTCCGATGTTGTCATTGCTACTCTCCTATTGCTCGTTCTTCTCAAATGCATTGTCATAGCAACAACGCTTGCAAGTCTCTGAGAAACACATTTTACTAGACCTGCGTAGAGCATAGCACAACCGGCGGGCGGTAGCTACCGGGAGAACCCTGGAAGCCGCTGGGGAGATACCTTAAGAGAACTACAACAAAAGGATGAACCGGCACAACAAAAAGATGAACCGGCGCGCTCCGGCAGCACTGTTCGGCCGGTTGGCAACCAGCGGGTATGGTCGTTTGTTATATCAGTCGTTTGGTGTCACTACACCCATACGAATGGCATAGCGCACCAACCCGGCCACGTCGTGAATGTCAAGCCGCTCCATCAACTGGGCACGGTGGCTCTCAACCGTCTTGACACTGATATTCAAAGTCCCGGCAATCTCCTGTGTTGTGCGACCCTCGGCAATTAACTGCAAAATCTCGCGCTGACGGGCGGTCAGCCGTTCCAGCGAGTTCGGTTCGCCACCGATGCGTTGCACATACTCCACCACATGCTTCGAGACCGCCGGGCTGAGGTAGGTCTCGTTCCGCACAACCGCCTTGATCGCCAGTTCCAACTCGGTAACGCTGGCATCCTTGAGCAGATAGCCCATGGCCCCGGCACGCAACGCCTGGAGTACATACTCCTCGTTTGCGTGCATCGACAGCATTACGACCCGCACATGGGGAAACTCCTGCACCACCCGGGCCGCAGCCTCCAGGCCATTCAACCCGGCCATCGCAATATCCATCAAGATGATATCGGGCTGGTGAACGCCGATCAGGCGCAGGGCTTCTCGTCCATCGCTCGCTTCGGCAACGACCTCAATGCCCTCAATACTCTGGAACAGCGCGCGAAATCCGGCGCGCACGAGGGTATGATCATCCGCTAAGATTATCCGAATGGTCGTCATTGTGCCGAACTCCTCTCATCCAGATCGACTGAAGGTATCCATGTCGCTAATGGGAAGCGTACCCAGATCTCGGTGCCACGCTGCGGGCGAGAGGTGATTTCCATATGCCCGCCGGCGAACAGTACCCGCTCCTGCATACCCAACAAGCCCGAACTGGCCCCCTGCATGGCCCGCGCCTGCTTCTGACGCACATCAAACCCGACGCCATCGTCACGGATGATCAGGAACAGCGTGTCATCGCGCTGCCGCAACGAAACATGCACCTTGCCGGCCTGGGCATGCCGAACAACATTGGTGAGCGCTTCTTGCGTAACCCGAAAGCAGACCGTCTCCAGGTCGGGTGGTAGGCGCGCATCGCCCAGATTGGCGGTAAACCGGGCCTCAAATCCGGCCAACCGCGCCTGGCGATCAACATACCAGCGCAGGGCCGACACCAGTCCCAGATCGTCCAGCATCGAGGGGCGCAGGTCGAGGGAGAGGTTGCGCACCTGCTGGAGGGTACGATCTACAATGCTGATATTTTCTTCCAGGTAGGGCTCGAGCGTAGATGTATCAACCAGACGCTGCACAGCATGCAGGTTAATCTTCATCGCCGTCAGCGCCTGACCGATTTCATCGTGCAGCTCGCGAGCAATATTGCGGCGCTCAATCTCTTGCGTATCGAGCAGGCGTTGGGAGAGCAACTGCAGACGGGCGCGCCCGGTACGGACCTGGGCAAACAGCCGGGCATTCTGAATAGCGACACCCACCTGCTGTCCCAGCACGGTGAAGAAATCGGTCTGATCTTCCCGAAACAGCGTTGGCGCATGGCTGAAGAGATCTACTACGCCTTGAATTTCCCCACGGGCCACCAGCGGAATACTCATGTAACTCTGCCAGCGGGGACGATCAACATCCAGGCCCACCGCCAGAAAGAGATCAACCTCGCGGAAATCCGCCTGAATGCAGATCTCTTTGCGCCGGACCACCCGTTCATTGTAGGACGAGTGGGCCGGCAACGTCTTGAAGGCATCGACGGCACGCTGCGGCAGTTCCCAGCTTGCCTCCAACGAGAGTTGATCGTCGTTAGGATCGTAGTAGAAGAGCGCCCCACCGGCGACATTCAACTGCCCGGCCAGCAGAGTATTCAGGATACCAAACACCTCGGCAATTTCGAGCGAACCGCTAACCGCCGCCGTTACCGTGTTGAGCGTGGTCAACTCCCAGTTGCGCTGCCGCAGTTCCTGCTCCCACCACTGACGCACCGTAATATCAATGCCGGTACTGACAATATATTCGATTGCACCCACATCATTGCGAAGAACGGCATTTGACCAGGCGATCATACGCTGCTCGCCATCTCTGGTTCGCCAGGAACTCTCATACTCGGTGGGAGCCTCGCCCGTTTGCATGCCGGCAAACATCGCTTTGACCGACGCGACCTCTTCCGGAGCAATAAAAATATCCCAGAATGGCTGATCCCGCACCTCAGCAAAGGTGTAGCCGGTAATGTGCTCGCACGCCGGATTAAAGCGCACAATCTGCCCCTGCGTATTCAGCACCAACACCAGCACCCCGGACGTATCGACCACTGCCGAGATGAAATCGCGCTCTTTCTTCAATTTTTCTTCGGCCTTTTTTCGGTCGGTAATATCCTGTCCAATACCATAGAGGATGGTTTGACCGGCAACGCTGACCGGCACAATGTTGAGCAGCAGCGTCTTTATGCGCCCGTGAATTGTATAGGTTGTCTCGATTGTCCGCCGCCGCACAAACGGCGTATGCTCCTGCTGCTGCTGCTCCAGCGTGTCAGGTACGGCAAAATCCCAGACATCTTTGCGTAGCAGTTCCGCGCGATCACACTCGAGAAAGGCCAGTGCCGCCTCGTTCGCATCTAGATACTGCCCGGATTCGTTGACTACCATAATCGGGTTTAACGTCTCGTCGAAGAGCGTACGCAGGCGTACTTCCCGCTCAAGCAGCGCACGTTCGGCCCGTTCATGCTGCACCCGTGCTCGCAGTGCGCGGATGCCAAAGGCCAGATCATTTGCCAGTTCCGTCAGCAGTTTCTCTTCCGCCGGTTCAAAAGCCTCCGGGTCAGCGGCATAGATCACCAGCACGCCAAATGGTTGTGTATCATCGCTCAGGGGCAAAACAATGGCCGAGGCAAACCCATGCCGGTCGGCTTCCGCATGCCACCGACTGATGGCCGGATCGGTTAACATATGCTGGATCACCGTGGGTGTTCCGGTGCGTAGCGCGCTATTAATCGCCTCACTCCCCGGCACAACCGGCTCCTGGATCAACTCCGTGGAAACATCGGTATGGTCGGCACTACTCGCCTGCGCCAGATGGCAGATATGCTGCAAGTTATCCTGTTCAACAAACCCGACCCACGCCAGTCGGTACTCGCCAAAGTTGACCAGAATACGACAGGTATCCCGCAGCAGTTCCGTTTCCTGGGTAGCATGTGCCAGCGCCTGGTTAATCTCAATCAGCGTGCGCAGATTGCGGTTCGCTTTGTGAAGCTCGGCGGCGGTTTGCTGGTACTCACTGATATCGCGCAAGATAATAACCAGAGGTGTTTGTGAATGCGGATACAGCGGGGCAACCGAAACTTCTGCCGGAAAGATCGTACCCTCACTGCGCTGCGCTAGAATATGCAGATGCGTATCCACATGCTGATACAGGTCGATTACCCGCGTCAGGCTATCCACATACTGGTGATAGGTGGAGGCAGTGTCGGGGGCCAGCAATTGATCAATCGGCTGGCCGAGAATGGTCTCCGGACGGTAGCCAAAGATGCGTTCTGCGCCCTGATTAAAGAGCGTGATCTGCTGCCTCTCATCGATAGTAATAATGGCATCAGCCGTGATATTGAGAATGGTTGATAACCAGGTTTCGCTGGTGTGGTGACGGGCTTCCGCCTGTTTCCGCGCCCGCAGTGCATGGTGCAAAAACAGATACAAAACCAGTGTGGAAACAAGGATAAACCCCAGCCCCTTGACGGTCTGCAGCCACGCCATCTGTACGGGGTCGGCAATCAGTATGCCAAGCACCCAGTCACTGATGACTATCCAGAGGCCGGTGATAACCGCATATAGCAGGCTGATACGTACGGCGCTGGTTATACGTGAGCGTTGCATGCCAGACGTATCCTTTCGCAACTATTGCAACAATATCGGGAAATATGGTACACAGGTATAATACTCGATAGACCAACAACCTGGCTGTCGTTACCCCATCGCATCGCCGAAACGCACGCAGATCCGGATGCAGCAACCGGACTGCCGCGAACTGCCGGGTTTCATAAACAAACTATATGAACGAAATAGTTTAAAATTATGTTTCAGTATAAGCGTACTTTGTACTTTGAGCAACCAATCTGCTCACTGCTTACGTATTTTTTATGCGCACTACCGCTTTACATGGACATGTCTTGACAGCCCGCGGCAACGCGGTATAGTGAGGACATCGCCTGCCTGGTACAAGGATGTCCAACAGTTCATCTATGCTGAAGTCACACCCGGTTAGCGCCGTTGCCAGTTTGTGTACCGCCCTCAGCCTGGTCACCGACGGGTTGCAGGCGGGCGTCGGCGGCCTTCCCCCCGATCAGCGGCGGACTTTTGCCGGGTGGCTGCTCAACCGGCTCTTCTTCTTGAAATGTGTCGAACAGCGCGGCTGGCTGGACAACAACCGCGATTACCTGTATGCGCGGTTCCAGCAATCGCCTGAGACTTACTGGCAGGACCAGCTTGTACCGCTGCTGTGGGGCACGCCGGATGACAACGGCACCCACACCGGATGGCTACTCAGTGCGGAATTCCAGACAATTCCTACCGAATGGGACATCCACCGGATCACACTGGACACCGACAGTCTGGCATTGGTATTTGAACACCTGTTGAAACGGTATGATTTTACCCTCGTCACGCCCGGTCAATCTGGTCGATATTCTTTGGAGCAGTCCTTCCCGGATATGCTGGCCTACGCCTATGAACAACTAATTGCCGACCGGCACGGACAGGGAGCCTACTATACGCACCCCGCCGAGGTCAACCTGATGTGCCGCGAGAGCCTGCGCGCCTACCTGGAACAACGCTGTCCCGAGGTTGCCCCGGAAGCTATCGCCGCGCTGGTGTACAACGAGCAAAGCATGCCGCCATTACCACCGGCCGCGGCACTACAGCTCTATACGGCGCTGCATGACGTAACCGTCTGTGATCCGGCGGCCGGTTCCGGAATCTTCCTGGTGGCAATGCTACGGCATCTCGCGCGCAACATGCGCCGGTTGGGCTGGAGCTTGAGCGACTATCCACCATTTCAGGCGGCGATTGCGAGATCCGCGTTAACCGATCCCCAGACCGACTTTGAACTCATAACGCATATTCTGGGGCAGAGCATCTACGGCAGCGATATCGATCCGGCGGCGATTGAACTGGCCCGCCTGCGCTGCCGGTTGGATCTGCTGGCCGTGTGTGCGTACCCCCGATCACTATCCAATCTTGCCGGCAATCTGTCGGCAGGCGAGGCGCTCGGCAGCGCAGTAAGCATTGATGCGCGCGGCACACTGCAACGGCTGGATCTGGACGGGGGACAGCTAGTAGCTCCGCCGGAAGTTGCCGGAATGCTGCGCCGCTTGATTGACCTGAAGCGGCGCTCCTTCACCGCCCACGCCCCGCAAGTTTATCGCAGCCTGAATACAGAACTGACGCATCTGCGCGCGCAGATCTTACAACACCTGGGGGTAACGGGAATATCCGGACCGGACAATGATCGCTATATTCACTGGCCGGTAGATGCTGCCGCGTTATTTCAGCGGCCGTCGCCGGGGTACGATATCATCATCGGCAACCCGCCCTACCTGCGGCAGGAGTTGATCGACCCGGCCTATACCACGGCGGGACTGCCCACGCGCAAGCGGGATCTGCAACGGCTCTACCAGGCCATGACCGGCTATAAGATCCGGGGAACGGCGGACCTCTACGTCTTCTTCTTTTTGCGCGGCTTAACGCTGACGCGGCGCAACGGCGGAACACTCTGCTACATCTGCTCGAATGCCTGGCTCGATGTCGCCTATGGTGCGGTCATCCAGCGCGCCATCATCGAGCAGACGGATCATTGTACTATTTTCGATACCCGCGCCGAACGCTCGTTTGCCGCTGCCGCAGCGGTCAACACAGCCATTACGCTACTCCAGACCGGCACTAGCTCCCGATCTCCCCGGCACACCGCCACCTTTGTACTCTTCCACACCGGCTTTGCCCGGATCAACGACTGGCGTACCCGGGCGCAAACCGATACGGGGAACGCAACAACACGGACAACCGTTAGAACCGTCGCCTATGCCGATCTCGATCAGGTGGGGAGCGGCAGTGGTCACTGGGGCGGGCGCTATCTGCGTTCGCCGGATATTTACCGGCAGATTATGGAGAAGTGCCGGGCGCGGCTGGTACCGCTCCAGGCAATTGCCGACCTGCGCTTTGGCATCAAAACCGGAGCGAACCCCTTTTTTCATCTGAGCCGGACAACCAGCGCCGCCTGGGGAATCGAGCCCGACTACCTGAAGCCGCTGCTGCGCCGCCCACGCGAGTGCCGATCAATCCTGGTTGAGCCGGAGCGATTAAGCTATCACCTGCTGGTGTGCAACGTAGATCGGGCCGACCTGGCCGGAACGCGGGTACTGGACTATATCGAGTGGGGCGAGCGTATGCGCTTTCATGAGCGACCAAGCTGCCGCGTGCGGGCACGCTGGTATGCGCTCGGCACACAACCACCCGCCGATTTTATTGCTCTGCGCTTTCGGGAACAACATCACTGGACGCCGCTACTCCACCTGGTTGATATTGCCGTGGGCGATACGGTCTTTGTAGGACGGTTTCACGATCGGGGTCTGGTTGATGTCGGCGGGGCGCTGCTCAACAGCACGCTGTTTGTGCTGATGAGCGAGGTGTACGGCCGGGCGAACCTGGGCGATGGGCTACTGACGACCTATGGCCCGGAAATCCTCAAACTGCCGCTGGTTGCTCCTGCGCTCGCGTTGGAACATGCGGCAGAGCTTACCGCCGCCCTCCAGCACCTGACGATGCGGGAAACCCGTCCGATCCTGGAAGAGCTCCGGCAGGCGGATCGACGCGCGCTAGATGCGATCATCTTTGCCCTGCTGGGACTTACCCCCGGTGAGCAGGATGCGGTGTACGCGGCGGTGCAGGAACGGGTGCTGGCGCGGCTGCACAAGGCAAAGAACTGAGTAGTAAAGAACAAAGAACGAAGAACAAAGTAGGTATGGATTCTAGCCGCATACATTAAACTGTTTGTTCTTTGTTCTTTGTTTGTCTGTTCTTTTCTATGTCCTGATTAATCGGCGGGGGCGGCGTCGGGCCGGCGTCGGCCCTGCCCAAAGACGCGGAAGACCGGGTTAGAGCCTGACTGGAGATGATCCAGGATTGTGACAATCAGAAAGCCCAGAATACAGAGCATCAGCGCAATCACAAACTCTTGTGAGGCAAAATTGGGCAGAATATTCCGCTCGATCAGCGGGACTGTTTCACCATGACGATCAATTCGGGTCGCAATCACTTCCTTCCAGGGCCAGATCTTGCGCAGTGAACCAAGCATAAACCCGACCAGCACGGCAATAGTAGCCTGATGGTAGTGCCGCAACAGCCAGCTTAGCACGCGCGAGAAGCCGATAATGCCCACCACGCAACCAGTACCGACAAGCGCGATCGTCACAATATCAACTGATCGAACCGCTTCGATCACAAATTCATACTGGCCGAGGATCAACAGGATAAACGAACCGGAGATACCCGGCAGAATCATTGCCATAATCGCCACCGCGCCACTAAAGAAGAGTGTCAACGGATCATGGCTGATATCGAGCGGAACCAACCCGACGATCAGATAGGCCACAATCGTCCCGGCAATAAAGGCAATCACCGCGCGGGGCAACCAGCGAACCATTGCGCCTACGGCCAGAATTGATGCCAGGATCAGGCCAAAGAAGAACGAAAAGAGAAACTCCGGGTAATATTCCAGCATCCAGCCAACTACGTGTGCCAGCGAGAAAAACGCCAGCCCGATGCCGGACAGCAGGATCAACAAAAAGCGCCAGGGTACCTGCTCCAGGATGGCGCGAAACTTGAACTGCAGCGCCAGCCGGGCGACATCCAGGTTGAATGACTTGATTGCATTCAGTAGATCTTCATAAATCCCCAGGATAAACGCCATGGTACCACCGGAAACGCCAGGGATAACGTCGGCAGTGCCCATGGCGATGCCGGTGAAGAAGAGGCGCAGCGACTGCCTTGAGGTACGGTAATTGTTCTTCGGATTGGACATGGGTGCTTACTCCAGGCTTAAAAGCTGTTTGTTACGCTGCCGATGCAGCGTTCATATCATGCCTGACAATATTCTATTCGTCAACTGTGCTACAATGACTGTTGCGTGAAATTTCCAAATGTATCCGCGTTGCAGCAGGTTGCAGCTTCGGCGCGGCACAGGTTGTTACCCTAAATATGCATGCAGTGTCGCTCTACTCAACATGACCCACCCGGCAGGTTGGTGTTAGAGCCTGTCTGAAAAGGGTTTGTCATGGGGATACGCCCCCGGAGCAGGAGTTCCGGCGTCCGCCGGTTCCGGCCACACACCGGCTGACGCCGGGACCCCTGGGGCGCTATCCGGTGTATCAGGGCACCCAGCATGCCGTGTGACCCACGCGGACCACGCGAACCACTGTTTCAGACAGGCTTTTAGATATTCGGTCTATCATGGCGCAACGGGATGAATGCCGGATGGTAGTTTTGCGCTGGTATAGTTACGAAAAATTTATCACAGGAGGTAAGAGTATGGGGACAGTTCATCATCAGGTAGCATCAACAGACGCAGCAACATGGGACTATGAGACAGTTCCCGCAATTGAGTACAAGAGTGGCACCCAGGGTGGAGCAACGCCGGGTGCGGTGAAGCGGGTACTGGTTGGTCCGGACGAGGGCGCAAACGATTTTATTATCCGCTATTTCACCATTCCGGCGGGGGGGCACTCCGCACTTGACCAGCATCTGCATCAGCATGGTGTTGTGGTGATGCATGGCCGGGGGCGCGTGCTGCTGGGCGACCAGTGGACGGAGATTACCGTGGGTGACGCGGTGCATGTTGAGCCGAACGAGGTGCATCAGTTTGAGGCACTGGGCGATCAGCCCCTGAGCTTTATTTGCGTCATTCCTACCTGGGCCGAGCAGCCAAAGTAAGGTGTTGTGGAAACGCGAAGAAAAACCGGCCAGGAGCACGGTGTAACCCGAACAGTTACACACCCCGCACCCCTGGCCGGTTCCTCACTCACCCCCAGCCGGCTCACCCTGCACCGCTCCCATCAACGCTGCCCGTTCCTCCGGAGTAATAATTCGTAATGTTCCTTGTTCATTCATATACACAATCGCCTCGCCACGTATCATTACAAGTAGATCTACCTGTCCATCACTATTGATATCCTGGAGGGTAGGATGCGGCACCACGTAGGAACCATCACGCCCAACCAGGTATGGGCCTTCCAGCACCTGGACGCCGGCTGTATCGCCGCCGGGAAGCACCAGTGTACTGACCTGTCCGTCAATATTCAGAGTAATAATTTGCGTCGGCGTCCCCATGGCATCTTCGGGGCGAATAATGCCGCTGGTATGCGCACTGCGGGGGAAGCCGTAACGCAGATCATCAAGCCGTCGCTGGCCCCAGACCATCGCCTGCTGTAATACAACCGCGATAGCCAGAAATGCCAGCAGATATGTCACAAGCGTCAGCAGTGACGTAAACCCAACAATGCGCCGCGCCTGGGTGGGGCGCTCGCGCTCAAACGGTCGAGAAACAACAGCCATCGTGAGCCTCCTTTCGTTGCCGGAGGCACACGGGTCACGCCAGAGAATTCGTTCGCAGAAGTCCGGGTGGGTAGTTGAGGTTCACGCTTAGTTTATCATAATCACTGCATTATGTAAATTAGAAAAGTGTTAGAATTTCCGTTCTGATCAATGTCTCTAATGTGACAGGAGGTACGCGGTGGGTACATAACGCTGAACATGTGCCCAGGTGGAAGCCCGCTTCGCCGGCGGCAGCCTGGTACGCTGGTTATCTTTTGCACACAAATGTTACACAAAGTGTAACATTTGTGTGCAAAAGCATGGAATCTTCCACCCTGCCGGAGGCGAATCGGGCCATGTGTCCAGGCAGACGCCTGCCGGGTCAGGGACCGCGTAACGCGTGTAATGTAACAGGAGGTACGCGGTGGGTACATAACGCTGAACATGTGCCCAGGTGGAAGCCCGCTTCGCCGGCGGCAGCGTGGTACTCGTTTTATCTTTTGCACACAAATGTTACACAAAGTGTAACATTTGTGTGCAAAAGCATAAAATCTTCCACCCTGCCGGAGGCGAATCGGGCCATGTGTTCAGGCACATGCCGGGTTTGGAACCGACCGCGTAAGTCCTATAAATGTAAGTGCTTCCCTCCGTTTGCATCGCGCACTCTTTCGCGCTACAATCCGCAACGCTATGGACCAACCAAACCCGACGATCGGTATCGTCATCGTCTCCTACAACACCCGGGAGTTGCTGCGCGACTGCCTCCAGTCGCTGCAATCCGTTACGCTGCCCCGGCACATCCTGGTCATCGATAATGCCTCGCGTGACGACAGCGTTTCCATGGTGCGGGCAGACTTCCCGCAGGTTAAAATCTGTGCATTGGAAGAGAATCGGGGCTTTGCCGCCGCCAACAATCTTGGCCTGCGCATGCTGGGTTTTGCCCCGCCGCCATCCGGCGCAGCGCGCATCACGCCACCGGAGTTTGTGCTGCTGCTCAATCCCGACACCGTGGTATTACCCGGCGCACTGGAAACACTGACCGCCTTTTTACAGGCGCATCCCCGCGTGGGACTCGTCAGCCCGCGCCTGCTCAACCCGGACGGGACAACCCAGACGGCCGCTTTTCGCTTCCCCACGCTGACCATGAGCCTGCTGGAGGTCTTCCCGCCGGGGGAAGTGCTGCCGGGACGGCTCTACAACTCCTGGTGGCATGGACGCTATCCCCAGGAGCAGAACGGCGTAGAACCCTTTCCGATTGACCATCCGCTAGGAGCGTGCATGCTGGTGCGCAGCAGCACCATTGCCCAGGTCGGTCTCCTGGATGAGAACTATTTTATGTACAGCGAGGAGATCGAATGGTGCCGGCGTATCCGACAAGCCGGTTGGGCCATCTGGCAGCAACCCCATGCCCGGGTTGTGCATGTCGGCGGTGCCGCCACGCAGCAGTTCCGCCGGCAGATGCTGGTGGAGTTGCATCGCAGCCGTATCAGCTTCTTCAAGCAGCACTATCGACCGGGCTTCCTGCGGATGCATCGCCGGATCACTCGCCTGGGCATGCTGCGCGCCACTCTGTGCGCCTGGTATGCCTACCGTCGCTGCCGCATCGGACGGAATGAACTGCGGGCGCGGCTCTGGGCATATGGTGCAATCACCCGTCTCTAATACAGCGTGAGTTACATGGTGCGGACTGTTCCCGTCCTTGTGCCAGACCCGTAGGCCGGTTTCGTCTCCGGCAGGGCGGAAGATTTCCGATCTTTTTGGTAAATAAAGATCAACACGTACCATGCTGTCGCAGACGAATCGGGCTTCCATCGGGTGAAACGTCCGGGTTGAGCGGCCATCGCGTAAGAGGTGCCTCCAACATGCTATGTTTCTTCTTGCCGGAGGCGCAGAACTTATCCACACGCACTACGGTGCAACTCTTGCCAATCTAGACTATTGTCGATAGATTATCGGCTGGAATGTTTGCATGAACAGCGCGGCAGTGCTATAGTAGGAATTGTCGCAATAGGAACCCCGGCGATAGCGACGCAGTGGGTTTCCTGGCGATACCATGAGGGATTACAGAAGGATGATAGTACCTTTGAGCAAACGTATGTTGTTCTGTTCACCCCACCTCCTCCTGACATAGCATTGTGTGGTTTACACGACCACACCGGGGGAGTACGGCTAGACCGGTGCCGACAGCGCAGAAGTGCCGATAGCAGGCCAGTCTATAGGTGCAGGTGGGCACATACAAGACATACACAACCTCAAAGCGTTGGTTTCAAACGTTAACAGACAATATGGTGTGTCACGACGGATTTTTCCGGTGCCATGTGTATAATAATGTACGTTATTCACATGTATTTTCGTGCAATATCAGCCTCGGTATAACCGCCTCGGTGTAACCATTTGCTGACCCTTATGCACGCCGAAAGCGTACATTGGCCCCAATCGCCACGCCTGGCACTGAAGTATTTCGTCCTGAACACACACACAAGACACTTTCGTAAAAGGAGTAGTACTTACAGGCAATGGTTTATGAAAACAAGCGTCCCGATGTAGCGGTCTTCATCGACTTCGAGAATGTCTACGTCAGTGTACGAGACAAACTTGATGCAAATCCGAACTTCGAATCGATTATGGACCGTTGTGATGATCTGGGCCGCGTGGTCATTGCACGCGCCTACGCGGACTGGTACCGTTACCCGCGCGTTACCAGCGCACTCTACGCCAACGGCATCGAGCCGATGTATGTCCCAACATACTATTACGATAAAGAAATGGGACGCACAGGTCGCGCTATCAAAAATAGTGTGGATATGAACCTGTGTATCGATGCCATGAAGACGTTGTTTACAAATCAGAATATCGAGAAGTTTGTCCTGGCAACCGGCGATCGGGATTTTATCCCCCTGGTCAATAGCATCAGGCAGCAGGGCAAAGAGGTTATCATTATCGGCATTGGTGGGGCCGCTTCGGCCCATCTCGCCCAGAGTGCCGACGAATTTATCTTCTACGAGCAACTGGTCGGGAAGGCGGTGCCCCCGCAAACCAACGGCCGGCAACGCTCCCGTGCCCCTGAACAGGCGCGCTCTATCGGTGAACAACTCCACTCAGAAACCGGCAAACCGGCCGAACCAGTCCCCAGTGCCGAGCCGGATGTTTATGATACGCTCGTTGATGCTGTCCACCTGGTGCGCAAACGCGGCTATGTTTCAACCCTGGGCTCGCTCAAACTGGTGATGAAAGAGTTGATGGGCGGTGATTTTAAGGAAAGCCGCTACCGCGATCTCAATGGGCGACCCTTTGCCAAGTTCAAAGACTTTGTGATGGATGCCGAACGGCGCGGGAAGGTGACTATTTTCACCAGCGGTACGGTCAACGAGGTTTTCTTACCGGGTGAAGACCCACTCAAACTCTCCCAGTTTGCTGCCGATCTCAAAGAGGAACCCGCAACCGAAACATTCGACGAAACGGCCGCCGTTGATACGGACAATGGGCAGGCACGTCGCTCAAAACAGTCAACGCCGTCAAAAGATACGCCGGAAGAAGTATCACCGCTACCGCCGCCCGCTTCTACCGGCCGCCGCCGCCGCCGCCGCTCACGCAGCCAGCGTAAAGCGGCCCAGGCGGAAGCCCAGGCTGCCGAAGCCGCGGCGCGTGAGGAAGCCGCCCGCGCCGCCGAAGCCGCGGCGCGTGAGGAAGCCGCCCGCGCCGCCGAAGCCGAAGCCGAAGATATCGAAGTAGCCGAAGAACCTGTCACCATTGTGCCGGCCGAGGCGCTGTCGGACGAGGCTATCTGGGCCTTGCTGCAAGACAGTGATCTGCGCTCCCTGTTTAATGTGAGTGAAGCCTTAACGTTGGCAGGTTCTGAGCATCAGATGGAAGCCTTCTTCAGTGAGCTACCGGCTGAAGCGGCCCCCGAGGAAACTGAAGCCGAGAAGACATCCTGGGAAACCCATGCCGAGGAGCACCCGACCGGCGAGTTTGTCCCCGAACATGAAGAACATGCCCCGGAAGGCATGGAAACGCCCCCCGCTGAAACCGACGAGATTGCCGCCATCACTGCCATGCCCGAAGCCGCGCCGCCGCAGGAGGACGCCGGGGAGCCACTTGCTGAGGAACACCCGGCAACTGAGCATGCACCTGAACAAGAGAAACAAGCACCGGAAAGCGCACCTCCGCAGGAACATACCGGGGAACCGCCCACCGAGGAGCAACTGGCTATCGAGTTTACCCCCGAGCATGGGGAACATGCCTCCGAAGCCACACCGCCGGAAGCATATACTGAGGAACATCCAGCGGAGCATCCGGCAGTTGAGCAACCACCGGAACATCTGGAGCATGCCCCGGAAGTGTATGCCGAAGAACCGCCTACCGTGGAACACCCGCCGGAGCCGGTGGAGCATGCCCCGGAAGGCATGGAAGCGGCTCCCACCGACGAGGCTGCTGCTGTCGCCGCCATGCCCGAAGCCGCGCCGCCGCAGGAGGACGCCGGAGAGCCGGCCGCTGAGGAGCAGCCGGCAGCCGCGCCGCCGCAGGAGGACGCCGGAGAGCCGGCCGCTGAGGAGCAGCCGGCACCCGAAGATGCAGGCCCGGGCGAGGAGCAGCCGGCAGCCGCGCCGCCGCCCGAGCATGCCGAACATGCACCCGAAGATGCAGGCGCGGGCGAGGAGCAGCCGGCAGCCACGCCGCCGCCCGAGCATGCCGAACATGCACCCGAAGATGCAGGCCCGGGCGAGGAGCAGCCGGCAGCCACGCCGCCGCCCGAGCATGCCGAACATGCCCCGGAACAGCCGGTCGAACCGGCACCCGCTGCCCCGGAAGCAGAAACAACCAAGGCGGACACAACCGAGGAAGATGAAGAGGCGAATGAGCCACAGATTTATTTTAGTGACAATGAGTGGCAGGCCTTTAGCACAATGATGGCCGACTTTACCAAACCGGTCTCATTTGCCCAGATCTTCGACTCACTGCGGGAGCTGCGCAAACAAGAGGCGCTGGCCCGCACCAACGAACAACTGCGTACGATGGTCAAGCAGGCAATCAACAAAGGGTTGCTTGAGCGGAGCGGGCGCGGAAAGCGGGTTTATTACAAACTCAAGCAGAATGGAGAAGCAGAAGCAGAAACAGAAGGAGAATAGTCAGATCGCGGATGTCAGATGCCGGCATGAACACCGATTGGGTAACGTTGACATCCCAACACTGACGACCGAATCCAATGACCATCATCAAGATTTGTGGTCTTCGCACGATTGAACATGCGCTCGCTGCTGCTACAGCGGGCGCAGACCTGATCGGATTAGTATTTGCACCCAGCCGGCGACAGGTAACCGTTGATCAGGCAACCGCTATCACGGCGGCGCTACGGCATCACCCTGCCGGCCGGCCTGTGCGGGTGGTCGGACTGTTCGTCAACGAAAGCCCGGCACAGATGAATCAGATTGCCGAGTATTGCGGATTAGACTACCTGCAACTCAGCGGCGATGAAGCGCCGGAGCAAATGCGTGGCATTGACCGGCCAATCATCAAATCGCTGCGGCTCGATGGGTCATCCCGTGAAGAAACCTGGTTGACGCTGCTACATGGTTCCAGGTCAGTCGTACACCGTCAGGACAATCTTTCGGGGTATCACCTGTCGGCAGGGTCAGAGCAGTTGCTGGTTGCACCACTGCCACTGCTGATTGATGCCCATGTACCTGGGGCATATGGCGGAACGGGGACACTGGCCGACTGGAGTCGCGCCGCAGAGTTGGCATGCCGGTATGCAGTGATGCTGGCCGGTGGGTTGACCCCGGCAAATGTCGCCAATGCCATTACGCAGGTTCGCCCTGGCGGGGTTGATGTCAGCAGCGGTGTCGAGACGAGCGGCGTGAAGGATATTGCCAGGATCGAGGCATTTATTCAAGCAGCCCGGGAGGCTGAAATCAGCAAGAAGATGTAAACGCAACGGACAACCCGGTTACTTTTCGTTCACTCCCTTCCCCGGCATCATACGACGATATCTTTTGTATAATTGCTGCACGCCGGCGACGTGAAACAGTGTCGCCGAGAATATCTTACGAGCAAGGAGGTTCTATCATGAAGGGGTTTTTGAAGTTTGTAGCAGTCGCCGCCCTCATCGGCGCAGTGGTCTACTTCTTCACCCGCCGGTACCGCGAAGACAGCGTGTTCGAGGTTGCGCCGTCGGCCAATCGCGCGGCCGGGGACGGCACACCAACCGGCCAGCGCCGCAGCATCAGCCCGGAGTTGCTGGAGATCCTGGCAGACCCGGCGGACAAGGGGCCAGTCGAGTTGATCACGGATGCCGAAGGCAAGGAGTGGCTGGTCAACCGGCGTAACGGCTATCGCTACCCGGTCGAAGACGGCATCCCGATCATGCTGATCGAGGAGGGCGAGAAGCATAAGGATGAGAGCCTGATCGCAAGCTAAACCGGAACAGGCGCAATGAGAAGGCAGGAGGCAGCGTTCGCGTCTGCTTTCTGCCTTTCTAAATGCTGGAAGGTTGTTTTTATGGCCCACCTGGAAAAACATCTGGAAGAAGCACCTGTTGGTCGCTTTGGTCCCTACGGCGGATGCTATGTGCCGGAAACGCTGATTCCCGCTATCACGGCGCTGGACGCAGCCTACACCGCGCTGCGCGATGATACCGGCTTCTGGGAAGCGTTAGCGCATCTGCACCGAACCTACACCGGACGGCCAACGCCGTTGAGCTTTGCCGGGCGACTGACGGCACACTGTGGCGGCGCGCGGATCTATCTTAAGCGCGAAGATCTGGCCCACACCGGCGCACACAAGATCAACAACGCGCTGGGGCAGGGTCTCCTGGCGCAGCGCATGGGCAAACGCCGGGTGATTGCCGAGACGGGGGCCGGGCAGCATGGCGTGGCGACAGCAACCGTCTGTGCGCTGCTGGGGCTGGAGTGTGTCATTTACATGGGCACCGAAGATATGGCCCGCCAGCGCCCCAATGTCTTCCGTATGCGGCTGCTTGGCGCGGAGGTGCGCGGCGTCGATAGCGGGAGCCGGACACTCAAGGATGCCATCAACGAGGCGATGCGCGACTGGGTCACCAACCCCGACAGCTACTATCTGCTGGGCTCCGCCCTGGGTCCGCATCCCTATCCGACCATGGTCCGCGACTTTCAAAGCGTTATCGGGCAAGAAGCGCGTGAGCAGATGATCGAAACGACCGGTGGCCTGCCGGATGTGATCCTGGCCTGCGTCGGTGGCGGCTCAAATGCGATTGGCATATTTTACCCCTTTATCAAAGACCCGGACGTTCAGTTGCGGGGGGTTGAGGCGGGCGGACGAAGCGCACTGCTGGGTGAGCATGCCGCACGGTTTCTCGGCGCACTCCCAGGCGTGCTGCAGGGCACCTACTCCTATGTGCTGCAAGACGAGCATGGCCAGATCGCCCTGACACACAGCATTTCGGCCGGCCTGGACTATGCCAGCATCGGCCCGGAGCATGCCTGGCTCCACGACACCGGACGCGCCACCTACACCAGCGCAAGCGATGCGGAAGCGCTTAACGCGTTTCAGCAACTGGCGCACCTCGAAGGCATTATTCCCGCCCTGGAGAGTGCCCACGCTATCGCCGAAGCGCTCAAACTGGCACCAACCATGCGCCCGGAACAGAGCCTCCTGATCAACCTCTCCGGTCGGGGCGACAAGGATATTTTTACTGTTGCGGACCTGCTGAATTTTGAATGTTAAGTTTAAGTTCTGTACAAACCGTAGAACTTACAAGTAATGAAGCATTTTATTATTCTCAATCCCAATGCCGGGCGGGGCACGGCCGGGAAACGCCGGAGCGAACTGGAGCGGGCATTGCAGCAGGCCGGGGAAACCTTTGAACTGGTGACTACCCATGCACGCGGTGGCGCAACCGAGTTGACCTATCAGGCGATTGAACAGGGCTACACTCAGGTGATTGCTGTCGGTGGCGACGGTACCATTAACGAGATTGTCAACGGTATCCTGGGCCGACAAACCCGGCATGGCAAGCAGGCGCAGCATAGCCGGCCCAGCCTGGGGATTGTACCATTGGGTACCGGCAGCGATTTTATCAAGGTGCTTGACGGCGTTAAACCGAATGATCTGGCCGGAGCGGTGCAACGGCTGGCACAGGGGCAGACCCGGGCCGTCGATGCAGCGCATATCCGCGCACGCAACCCCCTGCAAACATACACGCGCTATTTTATCAACGGAATGACGTTGGGGCTCGACTCGCAGGTCGTGGTCGAGAGCCTGAAAATCAACAAGCTCAAGGGGCGCGCGGTGTACTTCCTGGCGATTATGCGGGCACTCAAAAATTACCATGCCCACCCGATGACCGTCCGCTTCGATGGGCGTGAGAGCTACCGTCGGTTACTCTTTGCGAATGTTGCCAACGGGCGGTATCAGGGCGGGGGTTTCCGGATGACGCCCGATGCGCTGATCGATGACGGTTTGCTGGATCTCTGCATGGTCGATAATCTGCGCCTGGATCAGATTGCGCGCTACCTGCCGCGCCTGCTTAAAGGCACGCACACCGCGTTACGCCAGGTGCATATGGATCGCGCCCGCCATGTGACGATTGAATGCAGCGAGCCGCTGCCGGTCGCCACCGATGGCGAAATCGTCGCCACAGACGCACGCTATGTCGAGGTGGAGGTATTGCCGGGAGCGCTGGAGATTGTGGTATAGGTGAGAAGAGCGAGCGCAAAGTGCAGAGCGCAGAGCGCAAAACTGAGAACTCAAAACGCAAAACTATCGGGAGGTCGAATATGCAACTGGAAGATTATTTTGATTTCCTGGCCCCAAACGATATTCGATTGAAAGGACATCGGATCGGGATTGAGACAATTTTGCTTGACTATCTCGAACTGGGACTCTTTCCCGAACAGATTGCGGTACGCTATCCCACATTGACGTTGGAGCAAATCTATGCCACGATTACCTATTACTGGCACAACCAGATAGACGTTGATGCATATCTGCATGCCTGGAAGGAACATGGTCAACGGATGCGTGCGGAACAAGAACGCAACCCACCGCCCGTAGTACGCCGCCTGCGCGAGCGTATCCACCAGCGCGAGCCGGCAACCCAAACCCAGGAAACATCTACGAGAGAACAGAGAACAAAGCAACAGAGAACAGAGCGTGTCAGGTGCATCTCCAGCGGGTAACATGGTTGTTCTATGTGCTTTTGTTCTTACTACGAGGTTGTTTTTTGAGACAAAAGCACACCCCCGGCGGATGCTGGAGCATCCGCCGGGGGGCTGTTCTTCGCACTGCCTGAGTGAGCAGTATTCTGGCGGGGAGGGAGGGATTCGAACCCTCGAGGGCTTTCACACCCTACTCGTTTTCGAGACGAGCGCGTTCGTCCACTCCGCCACCTCCCCGCGGGCACCCTGGTATTATAAGGGGAACCAAACGGATGTGCAAGGCTCAGAGCAGACTCTGGAGCAGCAATCCGGATACCGCGCCAATGCCAATCAGCCAGGTTGAGTTGAGCTTGTAGCGCAACAGGATAAATGTTGCGACAACTGCCAGCAGCAGCGCCGGAATGTCCAGCGTGGTGCCGGCAATCGGCACGGCGATGGTCGGATCGGCCAGACTGATCACCGCCGTTGCAAACAGGGTCCAGGTTATCGCGGCGATACTCCCCACCACGGCGGCATTCACGCCGTCGAGGAATGCACCCGCCACCCGCGACTGGCGCAGGCGCGGAATCCAGGGAGCCATAAACAGGACAATCAGAAACGAGGGCAGGAAGATGGCAACGGCCGCAACGGCCGCGCCCAGCACGCCCTGCAACACATTGTTGTCCGGGCCGGCCTCGATTACATAGCCCACAAAGGCCGCCGTGGTAAAAACCGGCCCCGGCGTCATCTGGCCGACGGCGATGGCGTCAATCAGTTGCGGCCGGGTCAGCCAGCCATAGCCGCGCACCAGGTCGGTTTCCAGGTAGCTCAACAGCACATAGCCGCTGCCCATCAGGGTTGCGCCAACTTTGAGAAAGAAAAGTCCCAGTTGCCAGAGCGGTGCCTCCGTTTCCGGCTGCGCCAGCCGTCCGCCAAACGGTAGGAGCAGCAGGAGCGACGTACTCCGCAAGAATTGCGGCCCCAGCGCCAGCACGACTCCAACCAGACCGCCGCCAATGATGATCAACACTGTGTCGAGCGACGTCAGGAGTTGCAGCAATGTCCCAACCACCGCCAGAATGATCATAGGAAGAGTGCGACATGCGGTCGCTCCCAGGCGATATACAGCCTGGATGACAATGGCGACGATAACCGGCTGGATGCCATAGAAGAGCGCATTAACCTGGGGTAGCGTGCCATAGGCCACATACCCGATACTGATCAGCAGCACTAACAGGAATGCCGGGCCGATAAAGCAGGCCCCGGCAACGATTAAGCCCGGTACGCCGCGCTGCACATAGCCCATATGGATCGCCATCTCGGTGGAGTTGGGGCCGGGCACCAGTTGTGTGGCCGCCAGGGTATCCATAAACTGCCGGCGGCTGATCCAGCGGCGGCGATTCACCAGATCATCTTCCATCATAGCAACGTGCGCGGCCGGCCCACCAAAAGCAGTAAATCCCAGGCGAACAAAATAGCGGGCCACCTCACCCAGGCCGGCGCGAGCAGGGGTAAACTCCTCACTCGCGGAGGCGGCAGCGGCTTCTGTCCGCGCCGCAGGTGATGCTGTGCTATCCGAAGCCATGCGTTTCCTTTCACCATGCAATCACAACGGTCTGACAATCCGCAGGTTGTTCGGTTATCTGTCCACACGCTGCATCGCGTCCGCATGCCGGCGCATCACCGCGCTACCGGGTCACTGTATCGGTATGATCATTATCAAAACAGTCAGGAACATTAAGAATTGTATCACGAAATGGGATACAAGTCGATTGGCGCATAATCCGTAAACCGTAGTCTGTAGTCCGTCTGCATGACGACCAGAGATCCGTTAACCTTCTGGTACAATACGCTAACGGGGCAGGTCGTAGAGTCCCGGCCGGGCAGTCCCAGATCTGTCGGTCAGGAACAGCGGCGTGTTGGGAGGACGGGATGCCACAAATCCTGATAATTGCCGAGAGTACCGGGGGGCAGTATGAAGCAATTATGGAGGTGAAAAGTCCGCACACGGAGAGCAGAGAGGGAAATTATGGAATTTGTGATGTGTCCCATCGGCGTTATTCATTCACCATTTACCGAACGACGGCAGACACCGCACCAGTCGTCATGCTCACAGACTGTCGGGCAGGTCGAGGTGCAGCCCGAATTTGTTGAGGGACTACGGGATATCGAAGGATTTTCGCATATTATCCTGCTGTATGTCTTTCATTGTGCTTCGGGTTATGCGTTGCGTGTTCAATCACCACTTGACCGCAAGCTACACGGGCTCTTTGCCACGCGGCATCCTTACCGCCCCAATGCCATTGGTCTGTCGGTGGTACGGCTGTTGCACCGTCACGCCACTATCCTGGAGGTCGAAGGCATAGATGTGCTGGATGGCACGCCGTTGCTGGATATCAAGCCCTACGTGCCGGGGTTTGATGCGCACCTGGATGAGGTTCGCACCGGCTGGTATGCCGGACAGACGGTTCAGTCATAGCGCAAAACGGCGGCAACGGCAGTCGTATTTGTGCAGCAAGGCAATGACTGCAACGTCACAATCTGCTATACTAGAAACAAACAGGAGTTACGCGGTGAATGACAAACCAGGTGTTTCATCGAGTGAAAGCCTGGCTGCCGCCTGCGGTAGTGTGGTTCTTTTCTGTCTTTTTCACAAACATTTGGCACATTGTGCGAAATGTTTGTGAAAAAGAATGGTTGCTTCCACCCTGCCGGAAGTGGAATTCTCTTCCGAGTTAATAACCGCGTACGTCGTGTAAACAGCGTGTAGTTACAGATACGCAATGCCAGGCAACGGTCATTCAGACAGGAGTGGCCGTTTTGCGCTGCCAGGCACGCTACTCGATAAGTAAAGGCACAGCCATACCTTATGAATACACCTTCGCATCTGATCCTTACCGCCGCGCTGGGCAAACGCCTGCGCCGCACACCAATCGTCAAGAGCGCGTTTCTGCTCGGCGCGGTTGCCCCCGATCTGCCGCTGATTCTGTTGACCGTCGGCGCGGCGGTTTACTACCACTACATTCTCGGATGGGAGATAGGCGCAACGTTTCAGTATATCTTTGATGATCTCTTCTTCAATAATCCGATCTGGATCGCGCTGCATAACCTGTTCCACGGACCAACGATGCTGCTGCTCGGTCTGGCGCTGGTCTGGTCCTTCCGCCGGCGGATCAACTCGTCGCTGCGCCGGGTTTACTGGTTTCTGCTGGGTTGTCTGCTCCACTCCGGCATAGATATCCTGACCCATGTGAATGATGGTCCCCTGCTCTTCTTTCCGTTCGAGTGGAGCATCCGCTTCCAGAGTCCGGTAAGTTACTGGGATCACCGCTATTTTGGCCGGGAGTTTGGAATCTTTGAGACGGTATTGAATATTGTGTTGCTCGGTTACCTGTTCGGTCCACCGCTCTACCACCGTCTGGCAAGATGGATTGCATGTATGCGTTCACCGGAGGAGTGCTGCGATGGCTAAATCCCCACGAACCGTGCTGATCACCGGGGCCACCGATGGGGTCGGCAAGGCGCTGGCCCACCAGTACCGTGAACGGGGCGACCGGTTGATTCTGGTTGGTCGGCGGCCACCGGCCGAGCTTGATCCGAAACTTTATACAGCGCAGACCTACTGCCGCGCTGATCTGCTCTGGCCGGACTGGACGCAGATTGTGAAGCAGTTTTTCTACAGTCACTCGATTGACCGGCTGGATCTGCTTATTCATAATGCGGCGCTTGGCTTCTATGGTCCGGTTGCGAGTCAACCACCCGCGAGTATTCGGGAGTTGATGACGGTGAATCTGCAAGCGCCGATTGCCCTGACCCACACGCTGCTGCCCTGGCTGCTGCCCGCCCATGGAACGGTGGCCTTTATCGGCTCGGTTGCCGCTAGACTACCCTGCCCCCAGTTTGCAGTTTATGGCGCAACCAAGACCGCGCTGGAAGGCTTTACACGCAGCCTGCGGGTAGAACTTCAGGGCCGCGTGACCGTGCAGATGATTCATCCCGGCCCGATCCGTACCGGGATGCATGCGCGTACCAATTCGCCCGTTCCGGCCGCGCGTATCGAACGCTTTCCCTCAGCCGAGCATGTTGCCCGGCAAATCGTGCGCGCTATTGATCGCCGCAACGGACTGGTGACGTTGGGCTGGGGCAATCAGATGATCGCATTTGGCGGAAGACATGCAAGCTGGCTGGTAGATCGGCTGGCGGCGAGGTGGCTGCCATGAAACAGTGTGTTATCACCGGCGCGGCGGACGGGATCGGCAAGGCGCTGGCACAGCAGTTTGCGACGGCGGGATACGCGATCACGGGCATTGACAACGACCGCACGCAAAGTGCGCAGACCTGCGCCGCACTCAAAGAGCGCGGCGCAACGGTGGCCTGGATCAGCGCAGATCTGGCGGAGGAGGCGCAGATCCGGCAGGCGCTCGATACGCTGAGCGCGGGACCGCCGGTGGATGTATTTGTGCATAACGCCGGGATTAATGCCGTCGGGCGCTTTGCCGACAGCGATATTATCCAGCAGCAGGCGGTGATTGATGTCAATCTGCTGGCCCCGATGCTGCTGACGCAGGGACTGCTTGAACGGGGTATCCTCACCGCAAAAGGCTCGCTGGTGTTTATCGCCTCGCTCTCGCATTTTGTGAGCTATCCCGGCGCGGCCGTCTATGCCGCCGGCAAAGATGGCCTGGCCTCCTACGCGCGCAGCATGACCGTCGCGCTGGATCGGCGCGGCACGCATGTGTTGACGGTCTACCCGGGGCCAACCCGCACCGCCCATGCGCAGCGCTACAGCCCCGACAACCGCCGCGAGCAGCAGCGGATGCCGCCGGAGAAGCTGGCAAAGCTGATCTATCGGGCGGTGCAGGGACGCCGCCGGGTGTTGATTCCAGGGCGGAGCAACCAGGTGTTTGCTGCGCTGGGACGCGCTATGCCGGGCATGACCGAGCGGATGCTGCGGGGGGCAATTCTCGACCGGCTGGAGCGGTGATAAGAAGAGCGGTGGGGCAATAGTAACGGTAGCAAGTCACCGTCCAATCGCCCCACCGCAGCATGCGTCCAAAGTTATTCGCTGTTCCCCGACTCTTCGTTCTTCCCTATTCTTTGTTCTTTGTTCTCCCTATGCTTTGTTCTCTAGTGCCAATACTTTTCAAATAGCAGAACCTGTGCGGTAGCATGACAAACCGGGTGGTTGCTCCGATACAGAACGATTCCGCCTGCGGCAGCATGGTACGGTTTTATCTTTTTTCACAAAACATTTTTCACTTTGTGAAAAATGTTTTGTGAAAAAAGGATGATTTCTTCCACCCTGCCGGAGGCGGTATCCTCTTCCAGGGAAGGAATCACGTAAGCCCGGTTATTTGAAAGGTATTGTCTCTAGTGCGTAACTGGCCTGGTCAGCGGTCCACTCTTGCGCGACTCGAGCAGCAGATCGACCACAACTGGGGCAGCACAGGCGCAGGCAATCAGCACAATCAATCCAAGCGGCGGCAGCCAGGCACCAACGAACGCCAGTAGCAGCACCACTGCCGCCGCGCCAAAGCGCAACTGGGCACGGGTCTGGCTACTGGTGCGCTGCTCCGACTGCACCGTAACCAGATCAATCAGTGCGATAAAGACCAGACAGAGAATCACCGCTCCACAGATGAGCAGCCGGTATTTATCCGCAAAGGGATCGCCTGCATGCAAAATCACTAGCTTTTTGATGCCAACCCCGAAGGCGGTCAGGCCCAATGCCAGCGGCAGATGCGAGTAGATCCAGACGTAGGGCGCGCGCCCGGTTGCACGCACCATTGCCCCGGCGACATTATCAAAGTAGAGCCACCAGAGACTACAGGCGGCAATCATCCCAAACATACCTGAGATCAGCGCAGCGAAACCCAGATGCTCGTCCGAGGCGCTGCTGATGACTTTGACAAACGACTCGCCCAACACAATAATCGTAAGCAGACCGTAGCGCTCGGACATATGCGGCACATCCGGCGCAATCCGGGCATTCATCTGCCGGGAGCGGCGCGAAAGCGGGGTGGCAAAGTCAAGCGCCAGACCGCCCGCCCAGAATGCATAGCGCAGCGGCGCGGGCAGAAATGCCGAAATGATCCAGAGCACGGCAGCCAGTGCAAACCCGGTGGCATACCGGCGGGTCAACGGACGCGCCTCCGGAATATGCGTTCCAG
>JGI12109J20283_10131936_pt1 | contig 96992 bp, 66 predicted proteins | sample ElkSlonscriptome_12_FD_20283 | JGI IMG/M metagenome (IMG submission 20283) | reverse complement strand
GCCGGTTCCGGCCACACCCCGGCTGACGCCGGGACGCCCGCTCCGGGGCCGTCGCCCCATGACCAACCCGTTTCAGACAGTCTTTCAGTTCGCGGTTCTCGGTTCGCTTCCGCACCACCGATGTGCAATGTCGTTTACAATGGTGCCGGCGTTTGCACCTGTGGAGTGAGGACAACGGCATGAAATACTTTATCACCGGGGCGACCGGCTTTATCGGCGGGCATGTGGCGCGGCAACTGCTGGAGGCGGGGCATACGGTGGTGGCGCTGGTGCGCAACCCGGCGAAGGCGCAGGATCTGGCGGCGCTGGGCGCGGAACTGCATCAGGGCGATATTACCGACCGCGAGAGTATGCGCGCGCCGATGACCGGCGTTGATGGGCTGTTTCATATTGCGGCCTGGTATGAGGTCGGTGTGCGCGATACGAGCAGGGCCGAGCAGATCAACGTGGAAGGTACCCGCAATGTGCTGGAGTTGATGCGTGACCTGGGCATTCCCAAAGGTGTCTACACCAGCACGGTTGGGGTCTTCTCCGACACGCGGGGCAAGCTGGTTGACGAGAGCTACCGCTACCAACCGGATGGTGCGTGGATCAGCGTGTATGAACGCACCAAATGGCAGGCGCACTACGAGGTCGCCGAGCCGATGATGCGTGCGGGTCTGCCGCTGGTGATTGTGCAGCCCGGCGTGGTGTATGGACCGGGGGATACCAGCATTGCGCACAAGACCCTGGTGCAGTATCTGCAAAAGAAGTTGCCGATGACCCCCCGGGGCGCGGCCTTCTGCTGGGGCCATGTTGAGGACACGGCACGCGCGCATATCCTGGCGATGGAGCAGGGCCGTCCGGGGGAGAGTTACATCATTGCCGGGCCGGTACATACGCTGGCCGAAGGGTTGGCCCTGGCGGAGCAGATCACCGGCGTTCCCGCGCCGCGCATGCAGGTCAACCCCGGCGTGGTGCGGGCGCTGGCGAGCGTAGCCGGCCTGGTTGAGCGGGTGGTGCCGCTGCCCGAGCTCTACAGCGCCGAGACCCTGCGCTCATCGGCGGCGACCTACACGGCCGGTAATGCAAAAGCACAGCGTGAACTGGGGTTTACGCCCCGCCCGCTGGAGGAGGGTCTGCGCGAAACGCTGCACTATGAGATGGAACGACTGGGGATGCCGGTGAAGGCGTAGAGGTCGGCCGATGCCCAAAAGCGCGCGCAAAGCCGCAAAGGTTGCTAAGAAATGCTTGCTTTTGCGGCTTTGCGCGAGTTGATGCCGGTTGAAAGTGGGAGTGGGCTACGCCTTACGTGCCATCAGCAGGGCGGCCGGCAGCGCCAGCAGGCAGGCCAGCGCGCCAAATAGAAATGTCTCGCCTACCACCTGCGCCGCCACGTTGACCAGGAAGAGCGCCGGGTCGCCTGCGGCCAGCGGATCGGTGGCCCCCGCCGCGCGCAATACCTCCTGCCGCTGCACCCCCCAGAGTGTCAGCACGGCAACCCCCAGTGTCATCCCCACCAGGCGCAGAATAATCACCAGGGCCGAGGCGCTCCCCCGGTGATCGTCGGCGGCAGTGTTGATCACACTGGTCGCCACCGGCGAGATCACCAGACCCAGGCCGATGCCCACCAGGATCAACTCGGCCACCATCACCGGGTAGCCGGTGTCGGCCTGCCAGGTACTGAGCAGCAGGTAGCCCACCAGTGCCGGCAGCAACCCGGCCACGGTGGGGAGACGTTCGCGGAAGCGGCTTGCCAGCCGGCCGCCGGGTACCGCCGTCAACGCCATGGTCAGGGTCAACGCCGAGAGAATCCAGCCGCTATCCCACGCACCGATCCGCAGAATATCAGGATCGGTCATGTTGAAGAGGGCCAGGCGGGTGTTGATAAACAGCGGCACATTGGCGAGGGCCAATGCCAGCGCAAAGCCGACCAGTGTATTGACGACACAGGCCGCGGCGGCCGCCCGATGGCGAAACAGCCCCAGATCCAGCAGCGGATTACGCGCCCGCCGTTCCACCCAGACAAAAGCCGCCAGCAAGAACAGCGCGCCGATGACCAGCGGCAGGGCGTAGGGCGGCGGACCGATCCGCTCGCCATAGAAGTTAGTTGCGCCCATCTCCCCGCCTGCCGCCAGTCCGATGTTGAGCGCGGTCAGGCTCCCGGTGATCAGCAGCGCTCCGGCCCAGTCGAACGAACCGCCCGCCCGTGACTGGGGCACCCGCCGCAGCGCCCACCATGTCAACCCCAGCGCAACCATTCCCATCGGAATATTCAACCAGAACAGCAGCCGCCAGTCATCGAAGGCGCGCATCAGCACGCCGCCGTAGAGATGCCCCAGCATCCAGCCGGCCGTATCGACCGCGCCGATAAAGCCCAGCGCGGGCGCCCGCCGCTGCGGGGGAAAGAGGTCGCCTACCAGCGCCATCGAGATGGGCACCATCGCGCCCGCCCCCAGCGCCTGCACGATGCGCCCGGCGATCAGCGCGTTCAGCGTGGGGGCCGCCGCGGCCGCCCCGGAGCCGACGATAAAGATTAGCAGGCAGAGCAGGTAGGTTGTCCGTCGCCCGATCATGTCCGACAGCCGGCCCATAAAGGTCATACTGATGGTGTAGGCCAGCAGGTAGCCGGTGATGACCCAGGCGGCATGGTTCAGGTCGGTGTCAATCGAGACATCCAGGTCAACCATGACTTTGGGCAAAATCGCCGTGACAACTGTCAGATCGGTTGCGCCCATGAAGATCGCCAGCCCGATCAGGGCTAGCGCCACATTCGGGTTTTTAACCTGTGAACGGGAGTCTTGCATGTCTGTGGTGCATGTTTGTGTTGACATAACTGTTGAGTTGTTTTGTTGGATAAACCGGGGCGGGCGTACAGCACACAATCAGGCTGCCTGTATCCCACAGCGGAGGTTGCGCGTATCAGCAGTCGGCTCCCGGCGGCACGCGCACATCAACCGGCTTGCCATAGTCGCTAAAGTTCATCGTCCAGGTGCTGGGTTGCTCCGGATCGGTGGTCGTATCAACCAGGATAATCCGCTTTGCGCGCATGGTTGCCTGCTCGGCCCAGAGATCCACGGCAACCGGCCCTGCTCCCAGCGAGTTATAGCTGATCGCTCGCAGTTCTTCGCCGGGGACAATCCCCCGCAGATGGTAGTGCGGCTGCCCGGCGATATCTTCAATCCCGACCAGTTCTACCTCTTCAAAGCCTGTCTCCAGCAGATGCGACAGGCCAACTTCGGGATCAAACAGAATAGCCGGATCGAAGGCAAAATCGGCGGCGACACACTGCCACTGGCGGGTAATCGGGTTGGTAACATACTGCCGGCCCGCCAGCGAGACCGTGCGCACCTCGGCGATGCCGGTCACGCTACGCACCGTCACCGTTGCCAGCACCCCATCGGGCCGCTTCAGATCACCCTCCATTGTCACCAGGGTAAAAAACCCGCTGGGTTCGGCGGCAACCGGCATGCCGGTCAACGCGATCAGGAAGTGAACCGTCTCGGTGGCGCGGGTCGCTGCGCCAATGCGACTGCTCAATTCGCGGGGCGTCGGGGTAGGAGTGGAGGTAACATCGGCGGTGGGTCTACCGGCAATATTGCATCCGGTTAGCAATATGCCGGTGCATATGAATATCAGTAACAGAGCACGATTGAAATAGTGCATTGGTTCCTCTCAACTGGTGCTGTTGTTCTGAGCGGCACTGATTGCAACCAGCCGTCATCGTAGCACGGAACGGGGAGCGGCGCAAGAAAGACTGGTCAGGTGACGATTGCCTCCAGTTTCTCTGCCACATCGGGCTATGTCAACGTCAGCAATAGTGACCGGCGTGCTGCCGTGAGTCGGCATCAGGCCGGCATCGGGGAACTCCCTGACGGCGGCGCGACGCGCATGGTCCGGGACATTGATGTAACCCTGAATTGACACGAGGTACGCGGTGCAGCCGTATTTCGGTCTATTGACCGATATGAATGTCAGATTCGCCTGCGGCAGTATGGTACGTTGTTGTCTTGTTCACAATCATGTTACACAATGTGCAACATGATTGTGAACAAGGATGAAATCTTCCGCCCTGCCGGAGGCGACATGCTCTGCCGGGGGCGGAACCGCGTACCTCGTGTAATTGCCCGCATTCGAGGAACCTGGTTTGCCAGGCCATGCTATAATGACGCTCCATCCAGCAGTCGCAACAAGGAGTTTCCATTGGCAACAATTCTCATAATAGATGATGATGTGATGCTTCTGGCGAGTATGGCGAATCACCTCGAACAGGAGGGCCACACCGTCCTGAAAGCCAGTGAACTGATACATGGCGAAGCGCTCTTTGCCGAACAATCCCCCGACCTGGTCTTGCTTGAGGTTAAGTCCGGGCGGGATGCCGGCTGGGAGTTGTTAGAACGGCTGGCGGCCCAGTCGCCGGTGATTGTGGTTAGTGCCTACAGCCGCGAAGAGGATGTTGTGCGCGGGTTGCAGGCGGGCGCAGTGGACTATATCGCCAAGCCCTACCGCTCGGCTGAACTGCTGGCCCGGGTGCGCGTCGGCCTGAACCGGGCAGGTCGCGGAGAAGTACAACCCACCCCGCAAGCGGTCACACCGCCTGCACAGTCGTCGGAACAGGCTACGGTGGAGGTACAGGCAGTGCTGGGCGCACAAGATGAGCCATTCCCGCCGGATATGGCCGATCAGACCTATCAGCCGCCACAACCCGATGGTCAGGACCGCCAGGGTACTGCTCGAGATGAGTCCGTTTTTATGACTGAAACCGAGGAACTGGCGCTGCTGCGTACCGGCAACGATGCGCCGGAACCGGAGAATGAAGCATTCTCCGATGGGATGACATTGGGGCAGCGCCTCAATATAGAACGTCTGCGCCGCCGGATTACGCTGGTTCAGGCGGAGAGTGAACTGCATATTCGTATGTGGTATCTCCAGGCGATGGAAGAGGAGAAATTTACGCTGCTGCCGCGTGGTCCGCTCTCCTCGCAGATGCTGCGTTCCTACGCCGGCTATCTCGGCCTGGATGCTGATGCCATGGTCGATGAGTATCAGCGCCTGCACTATACCGAGCCGGTCGCACCGCCGGCTTCACTTGGTAGTAGCCACCGCCGGCGCTTCAGCCTGCCCCGCTGGCCTATCTGGCTGATTGCGGTGCTTCTGGCGCTAACGGTCAGTGGTGCCGGGATCTTCTTCTTTGATCCGGACGGCGCGACGGCGCTCGGCGAGAATCTGCGCGGCATTATTGCGCCCGTACCAACCGCAACCGCAACCCCTACACCATCACCGACCGCGACGCCGACCGTGACGCCGACCGTGACGCCGATCCCCGAACCAACTGTGACGCCCACACCCGAGCTGCCACCACCGCCGCCGCAGCCGGAGGGCGAGCCGCCGCCACCGGAGGGCGAACAGCCGCCGCCACCGGAGGGCGAACAGCCGCCGCCACCGGAGGGCGAACAACCGCCACCGCCCGAAGGCGAGCAACCACCACCACCGCCCGAAGGCGAACAGCCACCACCCGAGGGATAGTACCTGGTGCGAATGAATTGCGCCAGATTTCTTAACATGATCTTAACGCGTACGATCCACTCCAGCAGTACAATAGAAAATCGTAGCGTTGCCCGTGCATTCAAGAGTTAGAGACTGTCTGAAAAGGGGTGGTCATGGGGCGACGGCCCCGAAGCGGGAGTCCCGGCTTCAGCCGGTTCCGGCCACACACCGGCTGAAGCCGGGACTCCTGGGGCGCGGTCCGGTGTCGCAGGACACCCGGCATGCCGTGGGACCGACGCGAATCATCTTTTCAGACAGTCTCTTAGAACAAGGGAGGGGCCATATGCATCCTGCACGTTACACCCGGCAACTTCAGCAGGTGCTGCCGGCAGGGGCGGAGGTGTATCTGTTTGATCCCGCCGGGACCATCCATATTCTCACCCGAGGCAATCTGCAGTTGCTTGATCCACTCCAGTGCGTAGCGGATCGAAGCGCTTTCCTGCGGTTTATTGACGAAGGGCATTTTGCCCGCTACCTTATCGGCAGCGCGGCAACCTCGGAGCAGAACCCTACCAATGCGACTTACAAAGTGGGCATGATGCGTCCGCATAGCGCCTTCACGCCGCATGCCCATGGAGCCGAGCATTTTGTGTTGAGCCTGGGCTACGCCTCCTGCGGCCTGTATGATCAGCAGATGGAGCAGGTGGTGAATGTTCGCCTGCTGCCCGGTACCTTGCTGCGCATTCCCGCGATGATGCCGCATTCGTTTAACAATCGTGCAGCCGATCCGCTCCACCTGGTTGTCTCCAACACAGGGATGGGCCTGGACCATGAAGAGTACGCAATTACGGCGGATCAGGCGGAACGCTACGCCCGGCAGTTGGCGGTGCCGCACCCGGTTCCGGTGCCGGCCGGAGAGCATTCCTTACATACGCATGGTCACAACCACAATCACAGTCATTTTCATCTACATCTAGATCAGGCAGAAGCGCTGCACCACGCAGCACGCGATGTTGATTATGCCGATCTGGCGCGTGCCCTCCGCCGGCTCGAACAGGAGATGCCGCAGGCAACCTTGCATATGACACTCACCTGGCGTGAGCGGATTGCCGCCGTGCTGCGCAAACTGGCCTGGACGTTGGAACAGCATTAGCCGGGGCCTGGCCCCAACTCCGTGATACTATGAAATGTCCTCACTGCTCTGCTGATTTGCTCTATCGTGAACGCGGCGGTCGGCGTTGTTCAAAATGTCGGCAGGAGTTTGCACTGGAGCCCAAGCGTAACCGACTGCACCTGCATGATCTGCGCCTGGCACAGGTAGCGGAGAAAATTAGTCAGTATGGTACGATTGGGTACACCGCCGGTCAGTTATACCATGCAATGAGTTTTAAAGCGGTGAAAGCCCAAAAGCCCGTTCACCCCTTTCGTAAGATTTTTGGTACACTTTTTGCCAGTATATTTCCTGGAATATTTCTGATCATAGTTGTATTATTTGCGACAGAACTTCCATTAAGCATAGTAATTTCATTAGTTCTTGCGATTATGTTTGGGGTTTCACTGGTAATTATTGCTATCAGGATAAGCCGCCCATTTCGTCCCCAGTTGCCGATGAAGTTCCGCGATTTCCAACGAGATGTGCTCGGACGTTGGCAACAGGTCTACCATGCACTGCCACCGGGCATGATCGATCCGCGCCGGCCGCTGCCACCCGATCCGGCGCCGGCCAACCAGCGGGCAGTGCTGGCATGCCCCATGCCTGATATTCTGACCTGCCTGCGCGCCAATCGTGTCCCGGAGCAACTGGGGATCGGGTTGCTGCCGGGTGATGCGCAACGGACCCCGCCCGAAGAGGCGACGCTGGCGGCGCTCCGGGCTAATCCGCGACGACCGCTGCTCATCCTGCATGATGCCAGCCCGGAGGGGTGTACGCTGGCCCGCAGTCTGCCCCTGGCGCTGGGCCTACGTCCCGAGCAGCCGGTTATCGACATTGGTCTGCATCCACGGCAGGCCATGCAGCCCAATCTGATGCATCTTAAGACAAATCCTTCGCCGGAAATGCTGCGCCTGTTGCAGAAGCGGGTCAAACCATCGGTCAGTGCGACAAATGCACAGACATTGAGCCAGCCGGAGTTTGACTGGTTAAAGCAGGGGTTTTATTCACCACTGCCGGCAGTTGCACCTACCCGGTTGATCCGGGCCGTGGCACAGGCGGTTGACCGGGCTGTGCCACGGCAGGCGGTAGCAACCCAACGCAGCAGCGATCCCGAACAGCAGGCACAACACGCGGCACAGGCGGTTGGCTTTCTGACTTGGCCTGAGTAGTTATGCATGATCTGACCAGGGTACTGACCAGGAGTATTGAACAAGTTGCCGCACCGGGCCAGATCCGCTACACCCGGCGACAACTCTACTATGAGATGTGCCGCACCCTGCATCTGCCGCCCGGATTGACGAACCAGACGGCAAGCTGGAGCCTGGCTGCCGGGATAGTACTCATCACGCCGGCACTGCTGGGGCAGCCCCGTCGTGCGGTACGTCTGGCGGCGCTGCACACGCTGTTGGTTGGCGGGCTGCGGCTGGTCCGCATGGCGCCCTTTACGCTGACGCCACCACTGGAGTATGCGCGCTTTGCAGAACTGTTGCAAGCCTACACAGACCGGTGGGGCACGCCGCCGGGTCTGCTGACGACAACCGAACCGCCGCAGTTCCGGCCAGTAGGTGACGCACCCGACCTGACCGACTACGGGGTGCCGCGCCTGCTGATCTGCCAGAATGCGGAGATTGCCGGGATGCTGCTGGCAAATCTTTTTCATATCGAAACCAGTTGCGCCGTCCTCAACCTGGCGGCGGCGACACCCCTGCCGGATGCGCTCCGCGCGATGCTGCTGCGTACGCCGACGGCCGGCGTCTACCTGCTGCATGACGCGGGCGCAGAGGGTGTGGCCCTGGCTAACCAGGTGCGCGCGCACCTGGAACTGCCTGATACCATCGCACTGATATCCATCGGTCTGCGGCCGGCGCATGCGTTGCGCCTGCATCTCTTTGCAACCCGGACGCCGGCATCTATGGTTGCAGTGCATGACTGGCCGGCAGCGCTTACGCCCCACGAGCGCACCTGGCTCCATGCCGGCTGGTGCGCAGAAGTTGCCGCTGTCAAGCCGGCCCGGCTACTGCTGGCGCTGCGCCGGATTGTGTTGGACCTGGTGCCACCACCACGCCGGCTGCCCGACTGGCGGCGCGAACGGGCCGGCGGCTTTATGACCTGGCCCACAGGGTAACATGTGACGAGAACGACGGGATACAGCATACGGAAAACGGAGCAACCGCATGACTCAACAACCCGGTATTCTCACCTACAAAGATGAACTGCTCGCCGACAAGAGTGTGCGCCGGACTTACAGCGATGGCCGGTTCGAGTGGCGGCGGCGTCTGCCGGATGGGCGGATCGAGTGGCAGGACAATCAGGGCAACTCCGGTGTTGATGAACTGCTGGGCGATGGCGTACTCAAGCGCACCTTTGCCTCGGGCCAGTCCGTCTATGGCCGCGAGCAGGGCTATGGCCGCACTGCCTGGGGCACGCCGAACAATCTGGTTGTGACGATGAATGAGACGTCGTTTGGGGGGCGTGTCGGTGCTATCCTGACCGGAATCGGCGCGGGGATGCTGCTGGGCAGTATCGTGGCTCCGCCGCAGATTCTCTCGGCGGAGGAAGAGCAGGCACTGCGCGAGAAAGCCAGAGAAAACACCAGCGGGAATGGCGGTGGCGGGGATGGTGGCGGGGATGGCGGTTGGGGTGACAGCGATGGTGATACCGATGGCGGTTTTGGTGGTGATAGTGATTTTGGATAGGTATGAGGATGCGCAATGCCCCGCTTTTGTGCCACACTGGCTCCAACCGAACCGGCTTGTGAGATTACCCGGATGGGCGGGCACCTGCTCTATGCCGGGCAGCATGCCGCGTTGGGTAGCATTCCCGGCGAACGTCCCGTCAGTGAAGCTGGTCCATGGACCGTTTCGACCGCTGGGACAACCCTGATCGGCGTTGGCGTGGTGACGCTCTACAACCGGGCGGCGCTGGTTGCCATGCTGAGCCGGGAACTGCCGGCGCCGGCAGCATCCTGCGCTGATGGAGAACTATTGCTGTGGCTCTATGCCCGGTATGGCCCCGCCGGGTTGGCCCGGGTCAGCGGGATGTTTGCGCTGGCAATCTGGGATGGCACCCATCTGCTGCTGCTGCGCGACCCGGTTGGTGCGCGCACCCTCTTCTACACCCGCGTCGCCGGCATCTGGGCCGCCGCATCATCGCTGCGCACGCTGCGCCGCTGGCCGCGTCTGCCGGCCCGCCTCAACTTTGCGGCGGTACGCTCATTTCTGACCTTTGCCTATCTTCCAGGTGACGAGACGTTGCTGGCGGGAGTGCAAGAGCTACTGCCGGGTTGCTGCCTGCGGCTTGCGCTGGATGGAACGGCGACCCTGGAGCGCTACTGGGAGCCGTGTGAGGATGAATGGAACCCGGATGATCCGCCCGAAGTCTATGCCACGCATCTGCGTACATTGCTGGAGAATGTGACCCGGAACTATCTGCCACGCAACCAGGATGTCGGCGCGCTGCTCTCAGGTGGGCTTGACAGCAGCCTGGTGACGGCGCTGGCAGCCCGACTGCATGACCGGCCCGTGACCACCTACTCGATCAGCTTTGGCGATGCTCTGCCGAACGAACTGGCCTATGCCGGGCTGGTTGCCACCCACTGCCGCACCCGCCATCGGGTGCTCTCCGTCACAGGGGCCACGGTGGCCGCATACCTGGCCGAAGCGGTCGCCTACCTGGACTGTCCCGTGGGTGATCCGCTGACAGTGCCAAATATGCTGCTGGCCCGCGCCGCCGCCAATGAGGGCATCCAGGTGCTGCTCAATGGTGAGGGCGGCGATCCCTGCTTTGGTGGCCCGAAAAATATCCCGATGCTGCTGTTTGAGTTGCAGCGCCACGATGATGACCCGGACGCGCGTAGCCGGATCTATCTGCGCGCCTACCGCAAATGCTACGAAGACCTGCCGCAACTCCTGAGTCCGGCGGCGCTGGAGGCGTTGCGTGATGCGCCGCCGCTCGAGCGGCTGGTTGCACCTTACCTGCAGGCTAACGGGATGCGCCACTACCTCAATCGGCTGATGCATGCCAATGTGCGCATGAAAGGCGCGCACCACATCCTCACCAAAGTTGAGCGACTGACGGCCGCCTGCGGGGTTGAGGGGCGCTCGCCCCTGTTCGACCCGGCGATTGTGGCTTACTCATTTGCGATTCCGCCGCAGTTCAAGCTGGCGGCAACAACGGAGAAATGGGTGTTGAAACAGGCAGTCCGCGATCTCCTCCCCTCCACCATTGTTGACCGGCCCAAGAGCGGCATGCGTGTTCCGGTGCAGCACTGGCTGCATGGCCCGCTGCGCACGCTGGCCGGCGATCTGCTGCTGGGTCCGCAGGCGCGGGCGCGTGATCTCTTCCGCCCGGAGATGATCCGCGCCTGGTTGCGGGGAGAGGGTTCAGTCTGGCCGCGGCAGGGCGGCAAACTCTGGCTGGTGCTGACGCTGGAACTCTGGTTGCGGGCCTACCTGGATCGCGCCGAGCTAACGCCGGATTACTTTGCCCGCCGCCGCTGGTGGCGGGTGGCCTGGGAAAGAGCGACAGAACAAGCCCGGATGAAACAGCAATGAAGATCGGGATCATCGGCGTGGGTGCGCTGGGCAGCCTGCTGGGGTTCTACCTGAGCGGGGTTGCGGGGCCGGCGGTCTGGCTGCTGGGTACCTGGCCGGAGCAGATTGCCGCCATCCAGCAGCACGGGATCGAGTGTGAACGCGACGACCGGCGCGAACGGCGTGCTGTTCGGGTAACGGCCGATCCGGCAGTGATCGGGCCGTGTGATATTGTGCTGGTGCTGGTCAAGGCGCATCAGACGGCGCAGGCGGCCGCGCGTATACGCCCGCTGCTGGACACTACCACGCTGGTGATTACCCTGCAAAATGGCCTGGGCAATCGGGAAATCCTGGCACAAGAACTGGGCGCACAACGGGTGACGCAGGGCGTCACGCGGCTGGGGGCCACCCTGACGGCCCCGGGACGAGTCCGCCACGCCGGGATGGGGCCGACCTTTTTTGCGGCCGCCCCGACCGGCACGGATCGTCTAGCCGCCCTGGTCGATATCTTTCAGGCTGCCGGACTGCCCGCCGAACAGCACCCCGATGTCGAGCAGTTAATCTGGAACAAGCTGATGGTGAATGTGGGCATCAACGCACTGACGGCGCTGCTGCGGGTACCCAACGGCGCGCTGGCAGAGCTGTCACCCGCGCGTGAACTGCTCGGCAACCTGGTAGCGGAAGCCGCCGCCGTTGCCGCCGCCCGTGGCACACTTATCCCGAATGATCTGTTGGCGCAGGTGCTGGCCGTGGCCGAAGCCACCCACGCCAACCACTCCTCCATGCTACAAGACGTGCTACGCGGCAGCCCGACCGAGATTGACGCGATCAACGGGGCGATTGTGCGCGAGGGCGAACGATTGGGCACTCCCACGCCCTACAACCGGGTGATAACGGCGCTGGTGACGGCCCTGGATGCGGCAACTGCGAGACAAATCTGATCATTGTTGATTATCCCCCCAGCACGGCCCGCACCGCCGCCACCGCCGCCCGCACCTCATCGGCGGTGATGCCATAGTGCGTCACGGCACGGACCTGCCGTCCGCCAAAGCCGCCCATCAGCACGCCCTGCTCACGCAGCGCGGTGAGGAACTGCTTCGGCGTGATGGCCGGATCATTTAGTTCAAAGATAACAATATTGGTCTGGACCCGCTCCGGCTCCAGGGTGATCCCCGGCATACCGGCCAGTTCGCCCGCCAGCATCCGCGCATTAGCATGATCCTCGGCCAGGCGGGCCACCATTTCGGTCAGGGCGACGATACCCGCGCCGGCAATCACCCCCGCCTGGCGCATGCCGCCCCCCAGCATCTTGCGCACCCGCCGCGCCCGGTTGACGAATGTGTGCGATCCGGCGATAACCGAGCCCACCGGCGCAGACAGCCCCTTGGAGAGGCAGAACTGCACACTATCGACATGCCGCGTCAGCTCGCGCACATCGAGGTTGAGCGCCACCGCCGCGTTAAACATCCGCGCGCCATCCAGATGCAGCGGCAGGCCATGCTGCCGGGCCAGGGTATGCACCTGCTCCAGATACGCTGGCGGCAGCACCGCGCCGCCACAGCGGTTGTGGGTATTCTCCAGGCAGATTACCCCAACCGGGGCGCGATGCACATCCTCCGGCCATCCCAGGGCCACCTGGAGCGCTACCGGGTCCAGGCGGCCGTCGGGCAGATTGGGGACTGTCTGGTAGACCAGCCCGCCCAGGGCGGACGCGCCGCCCGCCTCGTAGTGGTAAATATGGCTCTCGCTGCCGAGAATGACGCGCTGCCCCCGTTCAGCGTGCGCCAGCAGCGCCGCCAGATTGCCCATCGTGCCGCTCGTCACCAGCAGCGCCGCCTCCTTACCCACCATTTCGGCCGCCAGCGCTTCTAACCGGTTTACGGTCGGGTCTTCACCATAGACATCATCGCCCAGTTCGGCCTGGGCCAGCGCCGTGCGCATAGCGGGACTGGGGAGGGTTACTGTATCACTACGCAAATCTATCATTATGTCACCTCAATCAATACCTTCGCGTTATTGTTGTCATATCACATCCAGGTTAAAGACTCACAACAATTGACAACAGGGGACTTGATCGATACCGTCAACTATACTATCATGAAAAACGCGCCCGTAGTACACAAATTTTACTACATTTTTTCTTTTCATACCACGCCGATATAGCGCATCCCAATAGGGTACTTTTTCATAAAAAGCCGATGCAAAGCAGACGCACACCCCTTGCAAAACTTGACTCTCATACTATAGTCTGGTACAAATTGGGCCGTGCAATAAGTTGAAACCAATTTAATTGAAGGCTCGATTATTATACTATCTGGTTATGTAGTTTAGATTTCTGACTACAGCTTCCTACTACTGGTGTGGCGATTCAGACCATTGCAACGGGATCGAGTTAAATCCTTCGTGGATGCACAACTTTTGCATATAGTTTGTATATCTTGACTCTTATACAAATTTTTGATACGAATGTAGCGCGCCTTAATTTTTTGTTTAAAGAACAATGCCGTTCGGCCCCGCAGTATTGTTGCGGTGGCAACTTTGTAACAACTGTATCGGTATCTCAAGTCAGATGAACAGCACCCGCGTGGTGGGTAGAGGTATATCGATTATGCGCTTCGTGGTAATTACAATGGAAGGCAGCCAGGGTACCGCACTGCGGACGGCCATTGCCCGCCTGCAACGTGACAACGGCATCGCCCTGAATCTGCGCCTGTATACCGCGCCAACCCTGCGGAGTGCTGACGATTGGCAAGAACTGGCGCAGGAGTGTGCCGCCGCCGACTTTATCTTTGGCTCGATGATCTTTGGCGAAGAGTATGTCCGCCCTCTGGAACGTATCCTCACGGCGGCCCAATGTCCGGTCTGTGTGATTACCAGCAACCCGGCGCTGATCCACTGCACCCGGATTGGCAAGTTTACGCTTCAGCCCCGTGATGAGGAGCAGGAGCCCGGCCTGCTGCGCCAGTGGATGCGCAAGCTGCGGCCCAGTGGCGGGCATGGCGAGGGGCAGCGGCAACTGGCGCTGGTCCGTAGTCTGAGCAAGCTGCTCAAGCATCTCCCCGGCAAGGCACGCGACCTCTACAGCTATATTGCCGTTCACCAGTACTGGCTGAACAGCTCGCCCGAGAATCTCTACGGCATGCTCTGCCTGCTGATTGAACGCTATGTACCCGGCTACAAAGGGCAGTTGACCATCCCGGACCCACTGGCCTATCCCGATACCGCGCTGTTCCATCCGGAAGCCCCGGAACCCTTCGCTGATCTGAAAGCCTATACAAAATGGCAACGACAACGAACAAAAAGTAAAGAACAAAAAACAAAAGCGCGGAAGCTCGATCAAGGTGTAGTTGGGGTACTGGCGCTACGCGCAACAGCGCTGAGTGGCAGCACGGCGCATCTGGCGGCGCTGACGCAGGCGCTGGAGGCGCGTGGGATTGAGGTGCGCCTGGCCTATAGCGCGGGGCTGGATTTCCGCCCGGCGATTACGCAGTTCTTTATGACGAATGGTGACGCCGGGGCGAAGACGCGCCGCAAGCAACTGCCCGCCGCAGCGGATGTTGACCTGCTGGTCAATACCACCGGCTTCTCGCTGGTGGGTGGACCGGCCGCCTGCCGCCCCGACGAGGCCTGCGCCATGCTGGAGCAACTGAATGTCGGTTACCTCGATCTGATCCCGTTGATCTTCCAGCGGGTGGAGGATTGGCAACGTGATGATACCGGGCTTGCACCGCTGCAACTGGCGCTCAATGTGGCACTCCCCGAGATGGACGGCGCCACCGAGCCGCTGGTCTTTGGCGGTGTTACCGCCGGCAGCGAGAGCTTTACCGCCCTGCCCGCGCAGATCGACCTGGCCGCCGATCGGATTGCCCGCCGGGTAGCATTGCGGCGCGCGGCCAATGCCGATAAGAAGCTGGCGGTGGTGCTGTTCAACTTCCCGCCCAACCTGGGCAACGCCGGCACGGCCGCCTACCTCGATGTCTTTGCCAGCGTCTACCGGCTGCTGGGCGAACTCCAGGCGGAAGGCTACAGCGTGGAACTGCCCGCCAGTGCCGAGGCGCTGCGGCAGGCAGTGGTTGAAGGTAATGCGCTGGTCTACGGGACCGACGGCAACGTCGCGGGCCACCTGCCCGTCGCCGACTACCGGCAGCTCTTCCCGGCCTATGCCGAGATTGAACCCTTCTGGGGCGCGGCTCCCGGCGAACTGCTGACTGACGGCAAGGGCTTTCACATTTTGGGCCGCCAGTTTGGGAATGTCTTTGTTGGTATCCAGCCCAGCTTCGGCTATGAGCGTGACCCGTTCCGCCTGCTGATGGCGAAGGATGCCACGCCGCACCATGGCTTTGCCGCGTTCTACACCTGGCTGGAGCATGTGTTTGGCGCGCATGCAGTGCTGCACTTCGGCACCCACGGCGCGCTGGAGTTTATGCCGGGCAAGCAGGCCGGGTTGAGCAGCACCTGCTGGCCGACGCGCCTGCTGGGCACCCTGCCCAACGTCTATTACTACTGTGTCAACAATCCCAGCGAGGGCACGATTGCCAAACGGCGTAGCGCCGCCACGCTGGTCAGTTACCTGGTGCCGCCGCTCCAGCATGCCGGGCTCTACAAGGGGCTACGGCTGCTCAAGGATAACCTCGACAGCTACCGCGCCCACCCGTCATCGGAACTGCTGGCTGACATTCGCGCCCAGGCGGAAAAACTGGACATTACTGTAGAAATGCCGGACATGGATCAGGCAGAGGACGCGGATGAGGCCTACGCCGCAGCCCTGGCGCACGCGTTGATCCAGGTGGAGCAGCGCATGATCCCGGTGGGCCTGCATGTGCTGGACGAGCCACCTTCACACGCGGAGTTGATCGATATTCTGACACTGGTCGCCACTTTTGCACAGCCCAGAATTGACAAAAATGACACGACCACACTCCCGCCGCTGCCGCGCCTGATTGCCGCCGGTCACGGGTGGGACTACGATGAACTGCGCGTACGTTTGAACAGCAGTCGCACGGCCCAGGAACGCTGGGAGCAGATCGACACCATCTGCCGCGAAGCCATGCGGCTCTTTGTAGAACAAAGAACCGAGAACAAAGAACAAAAGCCCGATCAGCACCGGGTGGACACTTATCTGCAAAACGCGGCGCAGATCCGGCCGGGGACGCTGGCCCCGCTCTGGAGCTTCCTGGATGATCTGCTGACGCGGCTGGTTGCCAATCAGGAACTGGCGGGACTGCTGCATGCGCTACGTGGCGGCTATATCGCGCCCTCGCCGGGCAACGATGTGGTGCGCAATCCGGCCGTCGTGCCGACCGGGCGCAATCTGCATGGCCTGGACCCATACCACATGCCAACCGCCGCCGCCCAGGAAACCGGCGCGCGGCTGGTGCAAGAACTGTTAGCCCGCCTGACCCGCGAGCAGGGCACGCTGCCCGAAACCGTCGCGCTGGTGCTCTGGGGCACCGACAATCTCAAGAGCGACGGCGAAGGCGTGGCGCAGGTGCTGGCGCTGCTGGGAGCACGCGCAGTCAGCGATGAACTGGGCAAGATATCCGATGTGGCGCTCATCCCGCTGGCCGAGTTGGGCCGCCCCCGGATCGATGTGGTGGTCACGGTCAGCGGGATCTTCCGCGATCTGTTGCGCCACCAGATGAGCCTGCTGGATAAGGCCGTTCACCTGGCCGCCGGCGCCGATGAGCCGCTCGAACAGAACTTTGTGCGCAAGCATGCCCTGGCCCAGTCCGCCGAACTGGAGATCAGCCTGGACGAGGCAGCGGCGCGGATCTTCTCCAATGCACCGGGGAGCTATGGCGCAAATGTGAACCATCTGGTTGAGAGCAGCACCTGGGAGCAGGAAGACCAACTGGGCGAAGCCTTTATGAGCCGCAAGAGCTTCACCTTTACCGCGCAGGGCGAGTGGCGCGAGGTGCGCCCGGTGATGGAGCGCGCACTCGCTACGGTCGATGCAACGTTCCAGAATATTGATGGCTTTGAGCTGGGTGTCAGCGATATTGACCACTACTACGAATACCTGGGCGGCGTCACCAAGAGCGTCGAGTTGGTGCGCGGCAAGCGCCCGACGGTCCTGGTGGCCGATGCGATTGCGACCAACGAGCGGGTCAGCTCGCTGGAGCAGATGGTGCGGCTGGAGACGCGCGCCAAGCTGCTCAACCCCAAATGGTTCGAGGGCATGCTGGCCCATGGCTACGAAGGGGTGCATGAGATCGAAGCCCGCGTCAGCAATACCTACGGCTGGAGTGCCACTGCTTCAGCGGTTGATGGCTGGGTCTACCAGGGTGTAACTGAGACGTTCCTGCTGGACGATGCGTTGCGCGAACGGATGGCGCAACTCAACCCGCATGCCACCGCCGCCGTTGCCCGGCGGATGCTGGAAGCCCACAGTCGCGGGTTCTGGGCGGCGGACGAGGCCACCCTGGAAGCGCTGCGCGATATTTATGATGATCTGGAAGATCGCCTGGAAGGTGTCGGTCTGGCGACCAGGACGGTTAGTTCGTAAGCCCAGCCGGTCTGGACGCCACTACAGTTAAGAGTGAAGGTAGCACACGCGTGAATATTCGACGACAGCTCACTGAGGAGCCCATCGTGGTCGGCGACACGACCCACCCACCATTTGCGTACACATTCGTCCCGCGCCCGGCAGATAACCGTAGCGCTCATCGCACAGCCGCCGGTTACTTACCTGCCATGCCGTGGCCGGCATGGCCCATAATCAGCGACCCTCTCCGGCAGATCGACGGCATGCGTAATGCTGCGCATGCCGTTTGTGTTGACCCGGACAGCCCGGCAGAACAGCATCCGGAATCAGTGCGTGTGTAGCGTCTCGAGGAGTAGCGCAGCCTGAGAAGAATCCATAGAGGCATGTGAGCAAATAGTCGTATAGCTATTCTGACATGCTCCCATTGACACTGCTGACAGAGAGTGATAGATTTCTGTATATCTGTATAGATTTGCATACATTTTATGTCTTGTAGTACTCGCCCATCGATCTAATACCTACAGTCTGGACGTTTATATGAGAGGCTTGAGAGTTTCGGTAACAGTTCTCGTAGGGAGGGAGGAAGAATCATGAATCTGTGCGTGGTCGGTCTTGATCATACGACGGCACCAGTTGAGGTCCGTGAACGTCTTGCCTTTAATCCTGCCGATCTGCCGGCTGCACTCCTGCAGCTTACCGGTCGCCACAACGGTTCAATCCCGTTGCTCAGGGAGGCCGCGATTGTCTCAACGTGTAATCGGGTCGAGATTTATGGTGTTGCCGCCGATGCCGGCACCGCACGGAATATTGTGCGCTTCCTGGCCGATTTTCATGGAATCGCCGAGGAGCAGTTTGTTTCATCCCTCTTTTTCTATTCCGGGCATGAAGTGACGGAACATCTTTGTGCCACCGCTGCCGGGCTGAACTCAATTGTCCTGGGCGAAGCCCAGATCCAGGGGCAGGTTCGCAGCGCACAGGAACTGGCGCAGCAGGTCGGAACGCTGGGGCCAATCCTGTCGCGGCTCTTCCGGCAGGCCATTGTTGCCGGTAAGCGCGTCCGCAGCGAAACCGAGTTGGGCCAGGGCGCGGCCAGTGCCTCGCAGGTCGGGGTTGAACTGGCACGCCGGCAACTGGGCAGCCTGGAAGGACGCAGCGTGCTGCTGGTTGGTAGCGGCCAGATGAGCGAACTGGCGGCGCAGAACCTGCTGGCAAACGGCGCGCGGGATCTGCTGATCGTCAACCGGACCATGGCCCATGGCCTGGAGTTGGCCGAGCGCTACGGCGGACGCTGCTTCTGCTACGATGAACTGACGGATGCGATGGCCCAGGCCGATATCGTCATCAGTTCGACCGCCGCTCCCGTCACCGTCATCCATCGCTACCATGTGGAGATGGCGCTCCAGGCCCGGGGCGTGGAGCATGGCCTGGCCCGCGCGGTCAACGCGCCCTACCCGCACCACGAAATGCTGCTGATCGATCTGGCCGTGCCTCGGGATATTGACGCAGATATTGCCGAGATCCCCGGCATCCATCTCTACACAGTTGACGATTTGCACAATGTGATCAACCATACGATGGAACGCCGTAGCGCTGCGGGTGATATTGCCAAGCAGATCGTCATGGAAGAGGTGTATGCCTTCAAAGAGTGGCTAACCAGCCGCGAGGCACTACCGGCCCTCTCCTGTCTGCGGCAGCAGGCCGAGCAACTGCGCAATGCCGAACTCAAACGTGCCATGCGCAATCTGGGCGAACTCTCGCCGGAAGAGTGGCACGCAGTTGAAGCCCTTAGCCGCAGTCTGGTCAACAAACTGCTGCATTCGCCCACGATGCGGATGAAGCATGCGGCCACCAGTGGCGATGGGCAGCGCTATGCGGCGATGTTGTGTGACCTGTTCGATCTGGATGTTGAGCCGGAGGAAGAGGTCAGCCGCCCAATGATCCTGGAACGCCGTGAGAGCGTCCGGCAACAAGAGATGTGTGATGTCTGAAAAAACGCTGGTTATAGGGACACGCGGCAGCAAACTGGCGCTGACGCAGTCGGAGCAGATCGCGGCACTGCTGCGGGCCGCTCACCCGGGACTTACGGTTGAGTTGCAAATTATCTCGACCAAGGGCGATCGCATTCTGGATGTAGCGCTCTCGGCTGTGGGTGACAAGGGGCTCTTTGTCAAGGAGATTGAGACCGCGCTGCTGGCGCGCGAGGTTGATCTGGCGGTGCATAGCTGCAAAGATATGCCGTCGCTGCTGCCGGATGGGCTGACACTGGCGGCCTTCCCTAAACGGGTCGATCCGCGCGATGCGCTGGTTTTGCCGCTGACGCATGCCGCGCCATCCTCGGATGCCACCGGCAACCCGCTTGATCGGCTGCCCCAGGGCGCAACCGTGGGAACCAGCAGCCTGCGGCGGGCATGCCAATTGCAGGCGCTCCGACCGGATCTGCAACTCCGCGATGTGCGCGGCAATGTGGATACCCGGCTGCGCAAATTAGACGAGGGGCAGTATGATGCGATCATTCTGGCAACGGCCGGCCTGAGCCGCCTGGGTTTGAGTCAACGCATCAGTTGCCCACTGCCGCCAGAGGTAATGCTGCCCGCTGTGGCTCAGGGCACGCTGGCGATTGAGGCGCGCAGCGAAGATCCGGTGACGCTCGATCTGCTCGGCGTGCTGGATGATCCGGCCACGCGCGTCGCCGCCCTGACCGAACGGGCCTTCCTGCGCCGCCTGGAGGGGGGCTGTCAGGTGCCGATTGCGGCCCATGCTTCTCTCGATGCCGCTCAGTCCGGCATGCTGCGGTTATCCGGTCTGGTTGGCGCGCTGGACGGCAGTGTGATGGTGCGCGGCGAAAAAATGGGCGATAGCAGTGATCCGGAAGGGTTGGGGTTGGCGCTGGCCGAGGAACTGCTTGCACAGGGCGCCGCCGATCTGCTGGCGGCCATCCGGCCGGCCGCCGTCAACGAGGGGTCAGCCTGAGTATGCCACCTGCGAACGAATCACGCATGCCTGCAGTTGCTACGCTCAGCGACCCGGCGCGCCCCCTGCAGGGTTGCCGGATCGTGATCACCCGCTCGGAAGATCGCGCCGACAGCCTGATCGAGCGCCTGCGCAGCCTGGGAGCCGAGCCGCTGGTCTACCCCACGATTGCCTTTGCCCCACCTGAAGATGAAGCACCGCTCGCTGCGGCGCTCCAACAGTTGAGTGCGGGCGCGTACGACTGGCTGCTGCTGACCAGTGTCACGGGTGTGCAGGTGGTGCGGGACAAACTGGCGGCACTCGGGTTGATGGATCGCGTGCGCACCCGACAGGCTGCCGGGCTCAACGTGGCGGCGGTTGGCCCGTCCACAGCGGCAGCATGTGCCGATCTGCTGGGCCTGCCGCCGGCGGTCGTACCGGAGAAGTTTGTAGCCGAAGCGCTGGCCGAAGCACTGGGCGATCTGCGGGGGCAGCAGGTGCTGCTTGCCAATGCGGACATCTCCCGCCCGAAGTTGCAAGCAATGCTTGAGACCGCCGGGGCCAGGGTTGAGCGGGTGGTAGCCTACCGCACCGTCCCGGCCACGGGTGGGGTCGATCTGCCACCACTGCTGGCCGCCGGCGAAATTGATGCAATCACCTTTACCAGCGGCTCCACTGCGCGCTACTTCGTCCAACGCATCGGCCCGGCCGCCCTGGCGGATGCCCGCCGCGCGGCGATTATCTGCATCGGCCCGATCACCGCCGAGGCGTCCGCCGCCGTCGGCCTGCCGCCGACGGTTGTGGCCGCGACATTTAACGAAACTGGACTGGTTGACGCGCTGCTGGAGTGGGTTAAGCAAGGAGGAACCGATGAGTAGCTTTCCTGCGCTGCGTCCGCGCCGCCTGCGGCTCAACGCAAATATGCGCCGCCTGGTGCGCGAGACCACGCTGAGTGCCGATAACCTGATCGCCGCGCTGTTTGTGCGCCACGGTCAGGGGGTGGAGCGACCGATTGCCTCGATGCCGGGGCATGCCCAGTTGTCCGTTGATACCGCCGTGCGCGAGGCCGAAACCCTGGCCGAGATGGGTATCCCCGCCGTGCTACTGTTTGGTATTCCTGATCAAAAGGATGCCGCCGGCAGCGAAAACTACAATCCCAACGGCATCGTACCCCAGACGATCCGCGCAATCAAGGCCGCCGTGCCCGAGTTGCTGGTCATCTCGGATATGTGCTTCTGCGAGTATACCGACCATGGACATTGTGGGCTGCTCAACAGTACCGACTCACCCCACTACGCGGCGCACCTGCCCGAGGGCTACCTGCTCAACGATGCCACGCTGGAACTGCTGGGGCGCGCCTCTGTGGTGCATGCCGAGGCGGGGGCCGACGTTATCGCGCCCTCCGGGATGATTGACGGGATGGTCGGGACGATCCGTCAGGCGCTTGATGGGGCCGGGCTGACCCACACGGCGGTGATGAGCTATGCCGCCAAATTCTCCAGCGGCTTCTACGGACCGTTCCGCGATGCCGCCGAGAGCCCGCCCAGCTTTGGCGACCGCAGCCAGTACCAGATGGACCCGGCCAACACCCGTGAAGCTATCAAAGAAGTTGCGCTGGATGTGACCGAGGGCGCGGATATCCTGATGGTCAAGCCCGCGCTGGCCTACCTGGACATTATCCAGCAGGTGCGCGCGCAGTTTGAACTGCCGGTGGCGGCCTACCAGGTCAGCGGTGAATTCAGCATGATCAAGGCAGCCGCCGCGCAGGGCTGGATCGACGAGCAGCGGGTGGCGCTTGAGAGTCTCTACGCCATCCGGCGCGCGGGCGCGGATATGATTATCACCTACTTTGCCAAAGATGCGGTGCGCTGGCTCTCCTAGCGCTGGAGTTGGTAGTTCGTAGTTGGTCGTCAGTCGTCCGTATGCCCGGTTCCACAGCCACATTTCCGCCTACGGATTACGGTATACAGCACACAGCACACAGCATACGGACTACGGACTACGGACTACGGACTACGGATTACGGCATACAGCATACGGAACAAAAATATGCAGAATGATAGATTTTTACGCGCCTGCCGCCGGGAAGATGTAGACCGCACCCCGATCTGGTTGATGCGCCAGGCGGGGCGCTACATGGCCGAGTATCGCGCGATACGCGAGCGCCACGGCTTTCTCGAGATGGTCAAGACGCCCGAACTGGCCGCCCAGGTGACCATGCAGCCGGTGCAGGCATTCGATATCGACGCGGCGATTATCTTCGCAGATATCCTGCCGCTCCTGGAGGGGATGGGGCTGCAACTGACCTTTGCGAAGGGCGAGGGGCCGGTGATCCACAACCCGCTACGCAGTCCCGCCGATATTGCCGCGCTGCGCCAACCCGACCCGCGCGAGACCGTCGCCTACACGCTGGATGCTATCCGCCTGGTCAAGCAGGAACTGGCGGAGCGCATCCCGCTGATCGGCTTTAGCGGCGCGCCCTTCACGCTTGCCAGCTATGCGATTGAGGGCGGTTCCACCCGCGATTTTCGCAATACCAAGCGGCTGATGTACGCACAACCGGAGATCTGGCAGCAACTGATGACGAAACTTACTACGCTGGTGGGTGACTACCTGCTGGCGCAGGTGGAAGCCGGGGCGAATGCGCTGCAGATCTTCGATAGCTGGGCGGGTGAACTGGCTCCCGGCGACTATGAAGAGTATGTGCTGCCCTACGTCCAGCAGTGCGTCGCCACTGCGAAGCGCAGCGGTGTGCCGGTGATCTACTTCGGCACCGATATGAACGGCCTGCTCCCGCTGCTGCGCCGGACCGACGCCGATGTGCTGGGGCTGGACTGGCGCGTCTCGATTGATGATGCCTGGGCCGAGCTTGGTTCCGGCGTGGCTGTTCAGGGCAACCTCGATCCCGGTGTGCTCTTCGCGCCCTGGCCGGAGATCGAACGCCGCGCCGCCGATATTCTGACCCGTGTTGCCGGGCGGCCTGGACATATTTTCAACCTGGGCCACGGCATCATGACCGAGACGCCGGTTGAGCATGTAAAACAACTGGTGGACTTTGTGCATCGCGCATCGGCGACCGGCAGTTAACCGTCTACATACAGGTAGAGGAATTTATGCACAAAACATATCCCGAATCGGAAGATCTGTTTATTGACGCCCTGAAAGTGTTGCCCGGCGGCGTAAATTCCCCCGTGCGCGCCTTTCGCGGTGTCGGTGGAACGCCCCTGTTTATCGAGCGGGGCGAGGGAGCCTACATCTGGGACGCTGACGGCAACCGCTATATCGACTATGTGCTCTCCTGGGGGCCGCTCATCCTGGGCCACGCCCACCCTACCGTGGTTGAGGCACTGATTGCGCAGGCCCGCCTGGGCAGTAGCTTTGGCACCCCCACCCGGCTGGAGACCGAACTGGCCGAACTGGTGATTGAGTTGATGCCGGGGATCGAGCAGGTCCGCTTTGTCAACAGCGGCACCGAGGCGACCATGAGCGCACTACGGCTGGCGCGGGCCTACACCGGGCGCTCCAAGATTGTCAAGTTTAGCGGCTGCTACCACGGGCACGCCGATATGCTGCTGGTGCAGGCCGGCAGCGGCGTTGCCACCCTGGGCTTGCCCGACAGCCCCGGTGTCCCGGCCAACACCACGGCGACCACCCTGGTTGCAGAGTATAACGACCTGGAAGCGGTCAAGGCGCTCTTCGCCGCCAACGACGACATCGCCGGGGTGATTGTCGAGCCGATTGCCGCCAACATGGGCTTTGTCGTGCCCGATCCGGGGTTCTTGCAGGGGTTGCGCGAGCTGACCCGCAGCCACGGCGCGCTGCTGATCTTTGACGAGGTTATGACCGGCTTCCGGGTCTCGCCGGGAGGCGCGCAGGGGTTGTGGGGCATCGATCCCGACCTGACCTGTCTGGGTAAGGTCATCGGCGGTGGTCTGCCGGTGGGCGCTTACGCCGGCAAGCGCGAGATTATGCAGCAGGTCGCCCCCGCCGGGCCGATGTACCAGGCGGGTACGCTCTCCGGCAACCCGCTGGCGATGACGGCCGGACTGGCTACGCTACGGCAGTTGCGCACTGAAGGCCTGTTCGACCAGATTGCTGCCCGCGCTACCACCCTGGCCGAGGGTCTGCGCGCAATCGCGGAAGAGGAGCAGATCCCGCTGCAGGTTGCCAATGTGGGAACCATGTTCGGCTACTACTTCCTGCAGGGGCCGGGGCAGCAGATCACCAACTACAGCAGTGCGCGCCAGTATGCCAACACGAATCGTTATGCGCAATACTTCTGGGCCATGGCCGACCGGGGGATCTATCTTGCGCCCTCCCAGTTTGAAGCCGGGTTTGTCAGCCTGGCCCATGGTGATGCCGAGATCCGGCAGACGCTGGACGCCTTCCGGGAAGCGCTCAAGAGCCTCATGTGAGACGGCTGATGAAGTTTGAATCGTAAATCTGGACATTGACTCGCAGGAGTCCCGGCTTCAGCCGGTCCGGACTTTCCCAGCAGTGGGCCCCGGCCCCGGCAGGCATGCCACCGGCGAAAGCCGGGCCTCCAGTGCATCACATATCCGGACTATTTTTTCAAACCCGGCAGGCATGCCACCGGCTCATGAACGTTGAAATGGTAATCCGGACATCGACTCGCAGGAGTCCCGGCTTCAGCCGGTCCGGGCTTTCCCAGCAGTAGGCCCCGGCAGGCATGCCACCGGCGAAAGCCGGGACTCCAGTGCATCACATATCCGGACTATTTTTTCAAACCCGGCAGGCATCCATCGGCTCATGAACGTTGAAATGGTAATCCGGACATCGACTCGCAGGAGTCCCGGCTTCAGCCGGTCCGGACTTTCCCAGCAGTGGGCCCCGGCCCCGGCAGGCATGCCACCGGCGAAAGCCGGGACTCCAGTGCATCACATATCCGGACTATTTTTTCAAACCCGGCAGGCATGCCACCGGCTCATGAACGTTGAAATGGTAATCCGGACATCGACTCGCAGGAGTCCCGGCTTCAGCCGGTCCGGACTTTCCCAGCAGTGGGCCCCGGCCCCGGCAGGCATGCCACCGGCGAAAGCCGGGACTCCAGTGCATCACATATCCGGACTATTTTTTCAAACCCGGCAGGCATGCCACCGGCTCATGAACGTTGAAATGGTAATCCGGACATCGACTCGCAGGAGTCCCGGCTTCAGCCGGTCCGGACTTTCCCAGCAGTGGGCCCCGGCCCCGGCAGGCATGCCACCGGCGAAAGCCGGGACTCCAGTGCATCACATATCCGGACTATTTTTTCAAACCCGGCAGGCATGCCACCGGCTCATGAACGTTGAAATGGTAATCCGGACATCGACTCGCAGGAGTCCCGGCTTCAGCCGGTCCGGACTTTCCCAGCAGTGGGCCCCGGCCCCGGCAGGCATGCCACTGGCGAAAGCCGGGACTCCAGTGCATCACATATCCGGACTATTTTTTCAAACTTCATAAGCCGGGACTCCGTAGTGCATAGATCGCGTGACTCCTGCTACGTGCGCCATATCATCCTGTGATATGATGTATGGAACGGAACGAGGAGTTGCCGGCCGGACTGGGTGTCTCCTCGTTCCGTTTCACGACTCACGGCTCACGTTATATGATCGGGAGGAATTCATGCCATCCCCTTCGCACCGCGATACGGTCGTTGACCTGATGCAGGCGGCGCAGACGAAACTCTGTACACTCTTTGAAGATCTCGACGGCAGCACGACATTTGCAAGCCATACCTGGACCCTGCCCGATGGTGGCGGTGGGACGGCCCGCGTCTTAACCGACGGCACGGTGTTTGAGCGCGCCGGGGTAAACTTCTCGGCGGTCCATGGCGAACGTATTCCTCCCAGCGTGGCGCAGTGGCGACCGGCAGCACAGGATCAGCCCTTTTTTGCCACGGGTATCTCGATGGTGCTGCACCCGCGCAATCCTTATATTCCCGCTTTTCATGCCAACTTCCGCTACTTTGAAGCCGGCGAGGACTGGTGGTTCGGCGGGGGGATGGACATGACTCCCTGCTACGGCTTTGAGGAGGACGCGGCGCACTTCCACCGCACGCTGAAGATCTTCTGTGACCGCCACGCGATTGTGGATTATACGGAGTTGAAGAGCGCCTGCGACCAGTATTTTTACATCCGCCACCGGAATGAGATGCGCGGCATCGGCGGGATCTTCTTTGACTATCTGCATCCCGATGATCCCGACGGCCGGCAGCAAGGCTTTGACTTTATCGAAGAGGGAATCGAGACGATTCAGCCGGCGTATATGCCGGTGGTGCAGCGGCGCATTCAGTCCTCCTACGGTGACCATGAGCGGGCCTGGCAGCTCTACCGGCGCGGGCGCTATGTTGAGTTTAATCTGGTCTATGACCGGGGAACGGTGTTCGGGCTGCAAACCGGGGGCAATATCGAGGCGATTCTGATGTCGCTGCCGCCCCTGGCCCGCTGGGAATTCGACTACCAGCCCGCCCCCGATAGTGCCGAGGCAGCACTGGCGGGATTCCTCCAGCCGCGTGATTGGGCTGCTCGCCCGGTGGCGGGCACCGAGATCGAGAAATTGTAGAGGCATATTATGCAAACCACGGATGACGGACCATCCAAAGGGCTCCACCAGATTACCCTGCTCAGTCAGGATGCGCGGCTCAAAGGTCGCCCCAAGTTGTGTAGCGACTGCGGCCTGTGCGACAGCAGTCTCCGGCCAATGATGCCACAGACCTGCGTCTTTGTGCGCAACCAGGTAGCGGATATCGAGCAGCGCCTGCATGGGCGCACCCGCCGCCCGGATGACGAACTGCGCTTCGGGATCTACCGGGCGATGTATGCCGCCCGGATGCGCCAGCCGGTTCCCAACGCACAGTGGAGCGGGATGATCACCACGCTGGCGGCGCGGTTGCTCGAAATGGGTATAGTCGAGGGCGTGATCACCACCCACGCCGTCCCCGGCACCCGCTTTGCTCCGCAGCCAATCCTGGCTCGCACGCCGGAGGAAGTGCGCGCCGGCGCGGGCAACAAACCCTGCCTCGCGCCCAACCTCAACCTGCTGGACGAGGTGCGTGCCGGCGGCCTGAAACGGCTGGCCTTTATCGGCACCGGCTGCCAGGTGCATATGCTGCGCGCCGCCGAAGCGGAACTGGGGCTGGAGCAGTTGTATGTGCTCGGCATCCCCTGCAGCGATAATGTCACCTACCCCGACCTGACCCACTTCCTCAGCCTGGTGTCGCGCTCGCCGGAGACGATTGTCCACTACGAGTTTATGCAGGATTTCAGCCTCTGGATGCGCCACGAGGATGGGCAGATCGAGCGGATCAACTTTATTGACTTTCCGATGGAGAAGCTGGAGAATATCTTCCCCTCGGCCTGCCTCTCCTGCTTTGACTACCCCAACACCCTCGCCGACCTGACCATCGGCTACATGGGCGCGCCGCTGGGCTGGCAGTGGGTGCTGGTGCGCACGGAGCGCGGCGCGGAACTGTTTGATCGCCTGTCACCCGACCTGGAGTTTGGCGAGTTGATCGAGCGGGGCGACCGACGCCGGGGCATGCCGCGCTACATCCAGATGCTGGCGCAGAAGCCGGGTAAGCCCCCGGCGCTCATCCGCAAGCTGATTGCTTTCCTGCAGCGGCGACGCGGCCCGCGTGGCCTGGAGTTCGCCCGCTCCGTGATCGAGATGAAACTGCTGCGCAACCTGACCTATGTGCGCACGCACTTCCCCGGCCACGAAGCACGCACCGTTCCCTACCATGTCTATGAGACGTTAAAGCCCTACGCGCAGGACTACAGCACAACGTTTGGCCGCGAGTTGGATCCGCAAGCCGGCGGAAAGGTCAAACGCCCTATGGTCGAGCAGGTCAGTTAAGAGGATATCCATGAGCCCCTTACAACACACCGCAGCGCATGCCGTTATTCCGGCAACCGCCGGGCGCATCTACGCAATCCTGGTTGACTATCACCAGGGCCATCCGCAGATTCTCCCGAAGAAATTCTTCTCCCGGCTGGAGGTCGAAGAGGGCGGCATCGGGGAGGGAACGGTCATCCGTGTGCATGTCCGGCAGTTCGGGCGCGAACGGGTAATCCGCATGCAGGTAGCCGAACCGGAGCCGGGCCGGATGTTGACCGAAACCGACCCGGAGAGCGGACTGGTGACAACCTTCGTCGTCACACCGCTGCTGGATGGTCAATCGACGCAGGTCACGATTGCAACGGCCTGGCAGCCCCCACGCGGGATTGCCGGGATATTCAACCGCCTGGTCATGCCGCGCATGCTGCGATATGTCTATGCGCAAGAGCTGCGCCAGCTTGCGGAGTATGTGGCCGCCGACGGCAGCGGGGAGGAAGGTTAGGCGGCAGCCTCCCCCACCCCCGCCTGCCGCTCGGCTTTGCGCTCCGCCCGCGCACGCTCGTTCAACCCCCACAGGTTCACCAGCGCCGCCAGCAGTGCCCCGCCGCTATCCAGCATCATATCGGTGATGGTATCATCCAGCCCCGGGATAATCTCCATTGGGATCACAAAATCGGACAGCCACTCGGCAACCTCCCAGAGCGCCCCCAGGGCAATACCCATGCTGGTAATCGTGAAAACAAACATAATCCGATGACTGTAGAAGCCGCGCATCACCTCGTTATAAAAGAGAAACCCGAGTGATAGCGTAATCGCAAACAGCGTAAAGAAATGCGCAATTTCATCATAAGGCCCGACGGTATCAAACAGGTTCCAGGCCCAGCCACCCGCGTTAATCAGGGCCGCGATCACAAAAACCAGGTCGAACAGCGTCGGCAACTGGCGCTCCCGCACAATAAAGACAATTGACACACCCATAAATACGGCCAACGTTACCGCGGCGATCCAATCGCGCTGCATTGCGACAACGATAATAGCGACGGCGAGCAACCCGACCCCGACCCATGCCGCCGTACGATAGCCTCCCCAATTCATATTGCGCACACCCGTGTCTCCCCACTTCAATTACAGGAGTTATGCGGTCGGTTCCATACCAGGCGTCTGCCTGGACAAACGGCTCGATTCGCCTCCGGCATGGCGGAATGGGACATTCTTTTTCCGGAACATGTGGCACAACGTGCCACATGTTCCGGAAAAAGAACAAAAACGTACCATGCTGCCGCAGGCGAAATACACCGTTATCGGGAGTAAACGACCCGTTTGAACGCGCACCGCGTAAGTCCTGTCAATCAGAACTTCTGCTTCCACCGAGCGCAGGAGAGCAAAGAGTGTGCCAGGTGAAACTAGGCATAGCACGAATTGACACGAATTGCAGTTGCTTAGTTACACACGGTACGCGGTGGTCCGAAAATGAAAAACCGTGTCATGGTGAGTGGAATGAACCATCTCACTGACTCTGCATCGTCGGCATGCCATGGGGTTTCGCTGTGGCACGCCGTGCCACGGAACACCGCCGCGTACGCCGTACGGTTCTCAGTTCTCCAGTTCTTTGTTCTTCTTAAAACCGCTTGACGCGCATCCACCGCACTGCTATACTTAGGAGCGCAAATGGCGATGACGGGGACGAGTAGGCGCGCTTCCTCGCCACCAGCGAGCCTGGGACGGTGTGAGCCAGGCAGGTTGAGCCGCGCTGAATATCCCCCCCGAGCCGGCCGATGAACCCGTGAGCGCTGTTGTGGATGGCAGATTATTGTCACGCAACACCCACGCAACTAGTTAGGCCCGGTTTCGTCCACCGTTACCCGGACGGAGAGTTGTTTGACTCTCACCAAGAGTAACCCGTAACGCGGTTGGATTGTTGCTGATGTGCATCCGACGATCCAGCGGCGGCCATGGGTTGAAGCGGGGTGGTACCGCGGAGCAGCAGCTTCGTCCCTGATGGGGGCGGAGTTTTTTTGTTGGCCGGCACTACGGTTCCGCCACCAGGCTGGGCCGATACGACAAGAAGAAGGTTCCAGGACTTACGCGGTGGGTATCCAACCCAGGTGTTCATCTGGATGAACGTCCCGATTCGCCTCCGGCAGGGCGGAAGATATCGTTTCTTTTTCAGGAAAATTTGGCTCTCCGAGCCAAATTTTCCTGAAAAAGATAAAAAAGTACCACGCTGCCGCAGGCGAAATACGCTATTATCGGGAGCAAACGGCCCGTTTGAACGCGCACCGCGTAAGTCCTGAGTTCAAAAGAGAGCACATTTTATCAATCTGATGAAGGTTGAACATGTAATCCGGACACCAATGATTCTGGAGTCCCGGCTTCAGCCGGATCAGACATTCCCGGCAGGCGTTCAACCGGCTGAAGCCGGGACTCCAGAAACTACCGTGGTGGTGATATCCGGGTTGAATTTTTACGAACTACGGACTACGACATTTAGACTACAGACTACAGATTACAGACTGCGAATTACGGACTACAGACTACAGACTACGGATTACGGAATTCAGATTACGGAATTCAGACAAGGAGCACCGCATGTTCCAGGCTGTCACCAGTAATGTTTCATTTCCACTCCTGGAGAATGAGATCCTGGAGTGGTGGTACGCCAATAACATTGTTGAGCAGGCGCTCAAATCCGGCGACCGGCCCTTTGTCTTCTACGAGGGGCCACCGACCGCGAATGGTCGCCCCGGGTTTCACCATACCATCAGCCGCTGCTTCAAGGATATCATCCTGCGCTACCGCGTCATGCAGGGCTATCATATCGTCGGGCGGCGCGAGGGTTGGGACACGCACGGCCTGCCGGTGGAGATCGAGGTTGAGAAGCAACTGGGCTTTAACGGCAAGCCGGACATCGAGCGCTATGGTATTGCCGAGTTTAATACCAAATGTCGTGAGAGCGTCTGGCGCTACATCCAGGATTGGAAGCAGTTTACCCGGCGGATTGGCTACTGGCTCAGCCAAGATGCCTACATCACCTACGAAAATAAGTATATCGAGTCGCTCTGGTGGATCTTCCAGCAGCTCTGGCAGCGTGACCTGCTCAAGCGGGACTACAAGGTGACGATGCACTGCCCGCGCTGTGGCACTAGCCTGAGCGACCACGAGGTCAGCCTGGGCTTCCGCGATAATGTGGACGATCCGAGCGTCTGGATTCGCTTCCGGGTGAAGAATGCCGCCGGCGGGAATGGTAGCACCGCCCATCCGTTGTCGGCGGAACTGGCAAACAGCAGCTTCCTGGCATGGACCACCACGCCCTGGACGCTGCCGGCAAATGTAGCGCTGGCGGTCAAGCCGGACGCCGACTATGTCCTGGCCGAGGTCGGTCCCCCCCCCGCGCCCACCAACGGCGATGCGCCCGCTACCCAGTCGGCAAACCGGATTGAGCGACTGGTACTGGCCGCCGCGCTGGTTCCGCAGGTGCTGGGGGAGGATGTGCGGGTGCTGCGCACCATCAAGGGCGCGGACCTGGTCGGGCTGCGCTACGAGAATCTCTTCACCGGCGTGCCCGGCGCGGGTGAAACGGTTGATTGGGACAGCGCCTACCGCGTGGTCGCCGACGACTTTGTGAGCCTGGAGGACGGCACCGGCATTGTGCATATCGCCCCGGCCTATGGTGATCTAGAAATTGGGCGGCGCTATGGCCTGCCGACGCTCTTCTCGGTTGACCTGAGCGGCATGGTTATGCCGGAGTTTGGCGATCTGGGTTTTGGCGAAAAGTTCTTCAAGCAGGCCGACCCGGACATCACGCGCAACCTGGAGGAGCGCGGGCTGCTCTTTAAGAGCGGGCGCGTGCAGCATAGCTATCCCTTCTGCTGGCGCTGCGGCACCGCGCTGCTCTACTATGCCAAGCCCTCCTGGTATATTCGGACGACGGAGTTTAAACAGCAACTGGTCGAGAATAACCAGAAGATCTACTGGGTGCCGGAGCATATCCGCGAGGGACGCTTTGGCAACTGGCTGGAGAATAATATCGACTGGGCCGTCAGCCGGGAGCGCTACTGGGGCACGCCGCTGCCGGTCTGGGTGAGCGATGACGGGCAGTATAGCGAGTGCATCGGCAGCCTGGCCGAACTGGAGGCAAAGGTCGGGCGCTCGCTCCAGGGACTGGACCTGCACCGCCCCTATGTGGACGAACTGACCTGGGAAGCACCCGATAACCATGGCACCATGCGCCGCATCCCCGATGTGGCCGATGCCTGGTTTGACAGTGGTGCAATGCAGATTGCGCAGTGGCACTATCCGTTTGAGAATAAGGATGCGTTGGAGCATGCCCATCCCGCCGATTATATCTGCGAGGCGGTGGATCAGACGCGCGGCTGGTTTTACACCCTGCATGCGCTGGGGACGCTGCTCTTCGATCGACCGGCGTTTATGCATGTGATCTGCCTGGGGCATATCCTCGATCCCGAGGGCCAGAAGATGAGTAAGAGCCGGGGTAATGTAGTCGATCCCTGGCAGGTCTTTAGCGACTATGGCGTTGATGCGCTGCGCTGGAATCTCTTTAGCGCCAGCCCGCCGGGCAATCCGCGCCGCTTTAGTGTGACTCAGGTCGGCGAGAGTCTGCGCCAGTTCCTACTTACGCTCTGGAACACCTACTCCTTCTTTGTCACCTATGCCAACCTGGATGGCTGGCAGCCGGGGGCGGAAGGGGCCGGCACCCAGGCACTCCAGCCGATTGATCACTGGGCGCTGGCGCGGCTGAATGCCCTGGTGCGCGATGTCACCGCCGGCATGGAAGCCTACGATGTGGTGACCTCCTCGCGCGCGATTGAGCATTTTGTCGATGAGCTATCCAACTGGTATGTGCGGCGCAACCGGCGGCGCTTCTGGAAGAGCGAGGCCGACGCCGATAAGCAGGCGGCCTACAGCACGCTCTACACCTGCCTGGTGACGGTGACCAAACTGGCCGCGCCGTTTGTGCCCTTCATCACCGAGGCGATCTACCGCAACCTGGTCGCCAACGCCGACCCGGATGCCCCGCCGAGCGTGCATCTGGCGCGCTGGCCGGAGTTTGACGCAGTCCGGATCGACGAGCGGCTGATCGCGGATACGCAGGCGCTGCTGCGGGCGGTCTCGCTGGGACGGGCGGCACGCAAAAATGCCAATGTCAAGGTGCGCCGGCCCCTGAGTGAGATCTGGGTACGCGCCGGCAGCCCGGCGGAGGTTGAAGGGGTGCGGCGCTTCGAGGTGGAACTGGCCGACGAGCTGAACATCAAGACGATCCGCTACCTGGACACATCGGCGGATTTTGTGGATTACCGACTCAAGCCCAATCTGCGGCTGGTGGGCCGCAAGTTCGGCAAACTGGTGCCCGCGCTGACCCAGGCGCTGCGCGAGATGAGCGCCGAGGATGCCCGCGCCGCTGCCCACGCCGTCGAGGGCAACCAGCCGGTATCGCTGGAGGTGCAGGGGCAACCAGTGACGCTCCAGCCGGAGGAGTTGCTGGTCGAGACCAGTTCACCCGCAGGCTATGCTGTCGCCGAGGAGAGCGGGATGCTGGTGGCGCTCAACACCACCATCACACCGGAGCTACGGATGGAAGGTGCCGCGCGCGATCTAGTGCGCAATGTGCAGGATGCCCGCAAGAATGCCGGCCTGCAGATCAGCGACCGCATTCAGCTCTTCCTGACGAGCAGTGAGACGGCGGATAGCGCCTGGCTGCGCGAGGTCATTACCACCTGGAAAGACTATCTCAAGGCCGAGACGCTGGCAGGCGAACTGACCTTTGGGCCGCCGCCCTCAAATGCCCACACCGAGGCAATTGAACTGGACGGCAACCCGGCCATGCTGGGGATCGTTCGGCAGTAGAAAGAAGACGGGGTTGTCGGGAAAGATTTCTCGCCCTGACAACCCCGGTCAATCAATTCCTCCGCTCTGCGCTTTCCGCTCTCCGCTCTCCGTTCTTCGTCCTTCGTCCGCAGTATGTCTGGTACTAGGACGCCTGTACTCAGTATGCAACCTGACCATAAGCCCGCACGAGACGTGACTTAATATCCCCTCGTAACTGCGTTGCACCCGTGTTACCCTCAGATCAATGCACAGACCAGGATCGATTCGTCGTTGATCACTATCTCCCGATCCGTTTACACGCAGGAAGAGCAGGCATATGCAGTTGATCTGGCGCATCCTCTCATCACGTATCAGCAACAAGATCATCCTGCCCTATTTGTTGCTGGCACTCTGTCTGACCATTGCGACCACGTTTGTGGCCGTGCGTCTGACGGCCGGAACACTGCAAGAGCGCATGGACAACCGGCTGATCGAGGCCGGACAGGTGACCAGCGACGGTCTGGTGGCGCTCGAAGATCGGCAGATTGAGCAACTGCGTGCAATCGCCTTCACCGAGGATGTCCCCCGGTCGTTTGTTCAGGGCGATACTGACCGTCTGGCAGAACTGCTGCGCCCGCACTGGGCCAATGCGGGCCTCTTCCGGCTGATTGCGTTTGATACCTCGGGGGAACTGCTGGTAAGCTGGCAGCGTGACCCGGACACTCGCCTCGATGAGGTTCCCACCGACCTGCCCGTGCCCGACCTGACCTCCTGGTGGCTGGTACAGCAGATCAGCAGCGGGAACAGCGATGCCTTCGGCGACAAGTTCTCGGCCTTCCGCGATAGCTACCTCTACACGGCGGCCCCGGTGCGACGGGGTGACGAACTGGTGGGTGGATTAATGGTCGGCATGCCGCTCGATCTGCTGCTGAAGGATCTGCAGAGCCAGAGCCAGGCCAGCGTGACCACCTTTTATGATGAGAAGGGCTATGCGGTTGCCACCACGCAGATTGTAGTCGGCGACACAGTCATTCCCGCTATCTCGGTTGAAGTGCTGGAGGAGTTGGTAGCACGACGCACCAATGAGAACGGTCTGCACATCCAGGATGTTGTTCTGCTGAACGAGCGCGAATACCAGTTTGCCTACAGCCCGCTGCAGGTGCGTCGGGTGATGAATGGCTACTTCGCGGTCGCCCTGCCGCGCAGCTTTATCGTGGATACCTGGGCGGGCGAGCGGCTGCCGCTGATCTTCATGGGTATCCTGCTGATGGCAGCGGTGGTCGGGCTGGGCCTGGTGGTGTCCCGCCGGATTACCCGCCCGCTGCAGGATCTGGTGACGACGGCGCAGGCGGTCTCTAACGGGGAACTGCAGCGGCGTAGCAGCATCACCAGCCACGACGAGATCGGGCTGCTGGCAAGCTCCTTCAACCAGATGACCGGGCGGCTGCTGCATCTTTACGAGACCAGCCGGGTGTTAAATACTCACTCGCAGATCAGCACCATCCTGGAGCAGACCACTCGCGCCGTGCAGCCGCTGGTGCCGGGGGCAACTGCCCTGGCGCTGCTGCAAGACCATGACGCCTGGCGGTTTTTCCTGGGTGATGGTGCCGATGAGTCGCTGCATGCCATCTGCCAGGTGCCGATCCGCGATGAGATTGCGATCCGCGCGCTGGCGAAGCGCGCCGACCGGCCGGTGGTGGCGGCAACCGATGCGCGCCGCCTGCGCAGCTTCAAATTGCCGCCGGAGATTGCTGCGGTCTGCTACTCGGCGCTGGTCGTTCAGGGGCGGCTGATCGGGTTGCTGCTGATGATCCACGAGCAACCGGAGGTGTTTACCGAGGCGCTGCTGGAACCGCTGGCGGCCATCACCAGTATGGCGGCAACCGCGCTGCACAACACCCAGCTCTATCTGGAGGTGCAGCATGAAGGCAACCAGCGCCGCGCCATCCTGGAGAGCATCGCCGATGGCGTGCTGGTGTGTGACGCCGAGGGCCGGGTGCTGCTGATGAACCCGGCGGCCGAGGCACTGCTGGATATCCACGACTGGCACCGGCAGCGCTACACATTTGCGCAACTCCCGCTTGCGCCGGTGACGGATAGCGCATTGCATGGCCCGGACCAGATGCGCTATACCGCGCCGGGTGGGCATATTCTGCGCACCAGCCGGGCGCATATCCCCGCGATTGATCAGGATCGCTCGGGCGAGGTGATTGTGCTGCATAACGTGAGCGAGGAAGCCGCGCTGGATCAGGCCAAAACTGATCTAATTGCGATGATCTCGCACGAACTGCGCACCCCGCTGACGGCGATCAACAGCGCTACCGATATGCTACGCCAGGGCATCGGCGGGCCCCTCACCCCGCTCCAGCAAGAGCTGACCGAGACGGCGCTGCGCCAGAGCCACGCTATGAGCGCGCTGATCGAGAAGGCCGTGATGGTTGCCAATATCGAGATGGGCTCGCTGGATCTGGATCTCAGCCCGACCGGGATCGGCCCGGTATTCGAGGCGGCCCTCAGTTCACTGCGCGATGCTGCCACGGCTGCCGAGGTCGAACTGGTAGTCGATATCCCCACCGATCTGCCGCTGGTGATGGTGGATGCGCGCATGCTCAAGGTGGCGTTTCAGCAACTGCTGGACAATGCGATCAAGTATGGCGCGGGAGCCCCGGTGCGTGTGCTTGGCCGTCCGCATGCCGACGGTGTTGCGGTGGGCATTCGGGACTTCGGGCCGGGCATTCCCCCCGAGGTGCTGCCCAACCTGTTCCAGCGGCTCCGGCGTAGCGCCGACAGCCTGAATGCGGAACCGCGCGGCATGGGGTTGGGTCTGGTCATCACCCGCGAGTTGATTGAGTGCCAGGGGGGCACCATCAGCGTCGAGAGTCAGCCGGGTGAGGGATGTCTCTTCAGTCTATTTCTGCCAGGAGCAAACAATGCAACGAATGTACGCGCTGCATAGGCGCTGGCTGCGCCTCTTACGCCGCAGACCTCTGCTGGTGATGACCACAATTATGATGCTGCTGGCGGTGCTGGCAGTGACGACCACCTCGGCAGCCGGACTGGCGCTGGTGAAACCTGAGAAGCGCCCCTACACGGTCAGTCTGCTCTCGCTGCTGGAGGCGGACTACTCGATCTGGCCCGATCCCCCCGTCGAGCAGGGGCAACTCGATGGGGCGATTGTGTTTGAAGCCGCCCGTGATGCCATCCTGCGCAACGTGACACCAGTGCCGGGCGAAAGCCTGCTGGTGCCGGTGGATGTGCCGCCGCTGCCCCGCTCGCTGGCCTCCGACGGTAGTCTGGTGGCGAGCCGCATAACCCCGACCCCGACGCCCACGGAGCGCGGCGGAGCGTCCGGCGCAGTGCCGCCCACCAGTCGCCCCGCCGGCAGTCCGACCGCGCGCACCTCACAACCAACGACCACACCGCGACCGAGCCGCACCGCGTCACCGGACGACGCGGGGGCAACGGCAGTCGCGCCCACAACATCAGATGTCACGCAACCGGCAAGTGATCCGGCAGCGAACAATCTGCCCGCCGGGCCAAACGCAACCAGTGTGCTCAACACCGGCGTGCCCGTGGCGACGCAGGTACCGCCGCAACCAACCGCCTTGCCCCGACCGGCAGCAACGGCCATTCCGCCGGTGCCGCCGGTCGTGCCGTCGAACACGCTGGTGCCGCCGGTCGTGCCGTCGAACACGCTGGTGCCGCCGGTCGTGCCGTCGAACACGCTGGTGCCGCCGGTCGTGCCGTCGAACACGCCGGTGCCGCCGGTCGTGCCGTCGAACACGCCGGTGCCGCCACCTGCGCCGACCAGCACGCCGGTGCCGCCACCTGCGCCGACCAGCACGCCGGTGCCGCCACCCGCGCCAACCAGCACACTCGTGCCGGTCGTGCCGACCAACACGCCGGTGCCACCACCACCAACTCTGGTACCGCCACCGGGACCGGCCCCGACAGCAACCCCGGTGCCACCACCGACGGCCACGCCAGTCCCGCCTCCAACACCCGTGCCGCCGACGGCGACGCCGGTCCCACCGACGGCGACACCCGTGCCGCCGACCGCCACGCCGGTGCCGCCGACCGCCACGCCGGTCCCACCGACGGCGACGCCGGTCCCACCGACGGCGACGCCGGTCCCACCGACGGCGACGCCGGTCCCACCGACGGCGACGCCGGTCCCACCGACGGCGACGCCGGTGCCGCCGACGGCGACGCCGGTCCCACCGACGGCGACGCCGGTGCCGCCGACGGCGACGCCGGTCCCACCGACGGCGACGCCGGTGCCGGCAAAGCTCTTTGTGGAAATTGTCATGCCGTCCAATGGGGCGACCATCGGTGATGCCGGCGGAACCGGCTTCCAGGCAATCGCCTATGACCCGGATGTTGGTACGAGTGATGGCGCAGGTATCAACAATGTGAAGTTTGAACTTACGAAAAACGGTGGCGGATATAGTAAAAGCGCAACCGAGTCGCAGCCGGCCTACTGCTTCTACGGCGGGGATGGGCCATGCAACACCAGTTCCGATTGGGCCGGCATGCCCTCCGGCACCTACACGCTGACCGCCACAGCAAGCGGACCCGGCAAGCCCAGCGAGAGTGTGAGTGTTACGTTTACGAAACCATAATCGTCTACAATCTGCGAGACGATCACCGCAGTAGCGCCCGACATTCCCGAGATGTCGGGCGCTACGACTCCTGCACTGCTACCCCGGACCGGCGGCGCAGCAGCAGCAGCAGCAGCAGCGCATAAAGCCACCCGATGACCCCAAAGACAATCAGCGCGGTGGTCAGTCCGAAAACCTGGGCCAGCACCCCACCGCTGATCGGCCCGAACAGCATGCCAATAGCATAGGCCGCATTGTAGATGGCATAGGCCGCGCCATACCCACCCTGCCCATAGCTGTCTACCGTATCGGCCAGTTCGGCCATTGTGGGCGTCAGCAGGGGCGCGAGCAGCATGCCCAGCAGAAAGAGTACGCCAGCCGTGACCAGTAGCGTGGTCGGCAGCACCACCAGCGGCAACAGCAGGCTCACCCCGATCATTCCAAACAGCATCACCGGCATTCGGCCCCAGCGGTCCGCCAGCGCACCGGCCACGGGCGAAGTCAGGGCGTAGGCCAGAGTGATCGCGCCAAACAGCAGGCCAATCATTCCCGGCGACGCGCCGAGCTGCTGCTCCAGGTGCAACGGCAGAGTCGGCTCCAGCAGGGTTATGACGCTTGCGCCCAGGGCCACAATCCCATTGAGCAGCAGCATCCGCCGGTCCCGCGCAAAGCGCCACAGCGTGGTATGCGCGCTCCGCCGATAGGGTGGATTCGTCAGCAGCAGCAGGCGCGCCAGCCCATCGAGCAGCGCAATGCCGGCGGCAATCAGGAAGGGCAGCCGGTAGCCGCCCCACTCGTAGAGAAAGCCGCCAAAGGTCGGCCCCACCAGCGTCCCCAGCGCCATCGCCGACATTGCCAGGCCCATCGTCCGGCCACGCGTCTGCGGTGGGGCCACATCGGCCAGCAAGGCCAGCCCCGCCGTCCAGGTTGCCGCGCCGGAGATGCCCTGCAAGGCCCGCGCCAGCAGCAGGAGCGGGAAGCTGCCGGCAAAGGCAAAGAGCAGCGTTGCCGCCGCCAGCCCCAGCAGTCCCCAGAGCAGCGGCCCCCGCCGGCCTACCCGGTCGGCCAGCAGCCCGAAGAGGGGCGTCGCCAGTAGCAGTGCAGCGGCATAGCTGCCGAAGAGCAGCCCGATCACCCCCTGCGACACGCCGAAGGTGCGGGCATAGGTCGGTACCAGCGGTACTACCATCCCGTAGATCAGCATATCGGTGAAGAGCGCGAGACACACCACAATCAGCGCGGCCGTCGGCGTCCCGCGCAGCATTCGTAAGCGATGCATAGTTACCCTTTCGTAGAGAACCGAGAACTGAGAACCGAGAACCCGGCACGCCCCTGGTGCAACACTATACTAAGCAGTGTCTCTGTTGTTTATTCTTTCTATGCAATTGTATCAGTGCTCTACACTCTCCGCTCTGCGCTCCCCGCTCTGCGCTCTCCGCTCTGCGCTCTCCGTTTCTTGAACCTGATGCTATTTGACGCTCATAGCGATGTCGTATACGATACCAGTGGAGTCGGCCTGCTACGTACCTGCCCCCTCGATCGCTTCAACTGGCGAAAGGCCTGAACCGAATGATTATTCGCCGGTATCTGGATGATGAGGTAGGCTCGACGTACCATGTGCATGGAGGATAAAACACCTATGGCAATGGATTGGACCGAGCGTGCCGAAGAGATGATTCGCAACTGGACCGGCGCGCAGCAGAAGATGTGGGAGAGCTGGCTCGGAGCCATGCAGAATATCGGGACTACACCGCATACGGCTGATGCCTGGGAGCAGACCGTCGATACCTGGTGTGCTGCCGTTCGCAATGCCCTGGAGACTCAGATGTCCTGGACACAGTTCTGGGCAGATACGATCAACAATCAGATGGGTACGCCACCGCAGGTCACCGAGTGGTCCCAACAACTGCTGGCGATGGTGCAGGATTGGACCAACACGCAGATGCAGCTCTCCGAGAGTTGGTTTGAGACGATGAAACGCTCCAACCCGGCCGTTGTGTCACTGGCATGGGATAGTTCCGAGGCGCAACATGTGATAGAGGATTGGCAGTATGCTACCCAGAAAGCCCTTGAAGCGCAGATGGGCTGGATTCGCTTCTGGATGGCATCGCAGTACTGGTCTTCCCAGACGAACGCAATCTCTTTTGCCGGCGCACCACCCGTATCGGAGGTAGACGCGGGCGCGCCCGGCACGGAGGTTACGCCGCCCCCGCCGCCCCCGGTTGATGTAACCCCAACCTCGGAGGTTGAAGCCGGAACAGCGCCGGAAGCCACGCCGCCCCCGCCGCCCGCCGAAGTGCCCCCGGTATCGGAGGTAGACGCGGGGACACCCGGCACGGAGGTTACGCTCCCGCCCCCACCCGTCGAGGTTACTCCTGCTTCGCAGGTCGATGCCCAACCATCCGTGGGCGGCCTGGTCAATATCAACACTGCCGGCGTTGATGAACTGATCACCCTCTCCGGCATTGGCCCTACCCTGGCGCGGCGGATTGTTGAGTATCGGGAGGCCCACGGCCCCTTCGCCGATATTGATGCACTGACCCAGGTGCAGGGGATCAGCCGGAACACGATGGTTGAGTACCGCGATCAGATTACGGTGTAGGGGTACAACTTCAGGTATCGAATGTGGGGGCGAATAATAATTCGCCCCCTACCCCTTCCGCCGGGTTGTCCGAAGAGCATACTCCACGGCGCTACGCAGGTCGGCCCGCGTAGTCAGGTCTGTCAGATCCGCGCCACTGGCAACCAGCGCCTCGGCCACTTCCGGTCGGATGCCCACCAGGAAGCAACGCGCGCCGAGCAACCGGGCCGTCTGCGTTGCCTGGAGTAACCAGTTGGCGGTTGTGCTATCAATGTAGGGTACCCCGGTCACGTCCAGGATGGCAATGCGGGCTTGTTGCGCTGCAATCCCGCGCAGCAGTTGCTCCATCAGCAGGTGTGCCCGTTCTACATCTATATCACCCACCAGTGGTACCACCAGCACATGTTCAAGAATTGGCACCACCGGCACACTCAGCGTGCGGATGGTTGCTGAAAGTACCTCCCGCGCGGCAGTGGATGCCCGGATCTCGGCCAGGGCACACTCAAGGTCGTGGTTGCGCTGCTCCAGGTCGGCCTGCCCGCGCAGCAACTCATCCCGCTGCATCTTCAGGGTATGGGTCATCCGGTTGAAGGCTCGCGCCAGCCGCCCGATCTCGCTCCAGTCGGTGCGTAGAATACGTCGGGTAAAGTCCCCGCGATTGAGTCGATCCGTCGCCTGAACCAATTCCTCCAATGGCTGCGTAATCGTGCGTGACAGGCCGGTCGCCGCCATAAATACCAGCACCAGCGCCAGACCCAGCACCAGCGCGACGAGTTGCTGATCCTGGCGGGTCTGGGTGCGCAGATCGTGGGCAACCGTCGGCAGCATGTTCAGTGTATCCCGCGCAATGGAGTCGGCCTGCTGTTGCAGTTGCGTACCACGTTCATGCAATAAATTGTTGCGCTGCTGCTGAACCGCCCGCATGGTATCGACCATGGCGGTAATCTCCTGGGAAATGGTTGCAATATCGGCCTGGGTTGCCGCAGCCAGTTCGGCCATACTACTGCCGGTGATGGTGGGGTTGCTCAACATCCGGTCGGTCTGCTCCAGGCCGCGCAACACCTGGCGCTCCTGCTGTTCCAGGTCTGCATCGGGTAGCTCGTTCAGACCCAGTGTGATACGCTGCAGGTTGGTCTGGGTGGCAACCAGGGTATCAACCACGGCCGGGTCCGGGGTATCGCTCTGCAGATAGGTGAGGATCAGGGTGTTCAGGGTTGTGCTCGTGGTGAAGAGTTGGTAGTGCAGATCGGTACGGATCGTCTGCTGGTTTTCGAGCAAGCCGACCATGACTTGAAATGCCCCGGTATACGCGCCGATCTGCGCTGCAAGCGCGTCCAATCGCTGCTCTTGGGCTGTACCGGGTAACCGGTCACGCGCATCGGTAACGGCCAGCGACAGGTTGCGCAGCGTAGTTTCCGCTACTGTCCGCTGTTCCGGCTGCGGCTGTTGCAAATAGCGATCAACGGCCTGCTGCGTCAGCGTAACATGTTCAACCAGCGCCTCGCCTGCATCAACCTCGGCCGCCGCGACACTATTCAAATGTTCAATCCGGTGGCTGAGTTCCTCAACCCGTCGGAAAAAGAAGATCACCAGCACCAGGGTTAATCCCAGGATCAGCATATAGCCCAGCAGAATGCGATGGCTGACCTTAATGTTTCGCCACATGGGAGTTTATCATTTCTTGTTTAGTCACGCGGCCGCATGACGGCGGCCCTCGCAAGCCATGCGGCCGCACTCGGAAGCCATAGCCTTACCAACCTGGAACGTCATAAAAAAGAGGTGGCGGTATTGCAGGTCTTACCTACAACACCGCCACCTATGAGGGAAACGTTCCATGCTACAGTCCGCGTATCAACCTTCTTTAACTGTCTGCCCTGATCGTAGACGTTAAAAAGGCGTTAAACAAGCATACTTCAATCCCGTCTGTGCTGTACAAAGGTACTATATGGTACCGGGACTTCCACGTACAATCCGCACGTACACGACGTATGGTCTGTTCCATTCTGCCGGAGGTGAAATGCTTTTTCAGGCCCAGTATCCGTCACATAACACGCGTTACGCGGTCGTTGACCCGACGGCAGATTCCGCCTCCGGCAGGGCGGAGATTCCTTGCTTGGGCACAAAAATTTCGCACTATGTGCAAAAATTTTGTGCCCAAGCAAAACGTACCATGCTGCCGCAGGCGAAATCCGCCGTTATCGGAAGCCAACGGCCCGTTTGAACGCGCACTGCGTACGTCCTGTTATGTGACAGGACGTACGCGGTCGGTTCCAATGATTGTGCTAACATGGTGTTAGCGTGACATTAGCGTTGCTCTAATGGCCTGTTAGCGGCCCTCCAACAGAGCTGTACTATACTTCTTTGCGTAATGAACAAACAAACCCACCTGGAAGACAGGTACACCGTCAGACTGCGCGGTAGTCTGGCGGCAGAGCAAGCAAGAGAAAGGCAAAGGAGGTAGTACCATGGCTGAGCTTTCGCGCTGGGATCCTTTCCAGGAAATGACTACACTGCGTGATGCAATGAACCAACTGCTCTCCGAGAGTTTTGTCTATCCTACCCATCGGGGAAACACGGCGGTTGCGCTGGATCTGTATGAGACTGAGAACGAGTATGTCGCGCGGCTGGCAGTGCCCGGCCTGCAGCCGGACAACTTTGATATCACGATGCAGCAGAATGTGCTGACTATCAGCGGTCATACGCAGCAGGAGCAGATTGAGGGTGTGCAGTACCATGTCCGCGAACAGCGTTTTGGAGATTTCACCCGCTCGATCCAGTTCCCGACGCCCGTGAATGCAGATCAGATCCAGGCAAATCTGGCCGACGGTCTTCTGTCGATAAACATACCCAAGGCTGAGGCCGCCAAACCACGCCGCATCATGGTGAAGAGCAGCTAGACGGGGGTCAGGCGTAGCGCGTGACCCATCACGCAACCGGGCGATCGGGCATCCAGCCGGGTCGCCCGGTTGTTATACCTCGATCACCGGTCCCTCGCGGGCGGCTTCCAGGTGCAGGGGGCTTTGCTGTTGCGCCAGGAGCGTCCGATAGTGCGCCAGCAGCGTATCTATCTGATCATCGGTGCGACCGGGGGCATGGTGGAACAACATCAGGGAGCGCACCCCTGCGGCCTGCGCCAGGTCAATTGCATCTTCGACGCAGCAATGGCTGTGGTTCTGCACCGACTCGTCACGCATGTATGGCGCGCTGTGGATCAACAGATCGGCATCCGCAAAGAGGGCGATTGCATCTGTGCGGATCTGCTCGCTGGTGTAGCGCACATCGGTAATGTAGACCAGGCTGTGGTCGCCTTCGGTAATCCGGTATGCCCAGATTGACATATGTTCGCCGTGTGGAAACGGCCATGCGCGAATAGTCAGTCCACCTGCTTGAAACGGTTGGGTATTGATGGTGTGGAAAGCCTGCCGCGCACTAATATTTTCCAGGCTGTAGACCGGCGAATAGGCCGGGGAGAGTAACCCATTGCAGACCGCCGTCAGCGAGCCGCGCGTGCTGTCCGGTCCATAGATGTGAAAGAGATTTCCGGGACAGTGAATCATCCCGGGGAAGGGAAACCCCAGGATGTGATCCAGGTGCGTATGGCTCAACAGCAGCACCATCTCGCCCTGGCCCTGTCCAAAGGGACCGCTGACCAGCGCATCCCCCAGTTGGCAAAAGCCTGTTCCCGCATCAAGTACCACCAGTTCGCCCTGTGCGCCCGACACCGCCGTGCAGCAGGTATTGCCACCATAGCGCAAATATTCGATACTCGGCGTCGGCACTGCGCCGCGCACACCCCAGAACTGGACTCTCATGGCTGTTCCTCCCGGTATAACACCATGCCTTCGTAGGCCGCGCGCACCCGCAGGCCCGGCGGAGCCAGTGCCTGTTGTACTGCAGTTATGGCGTCGATCTCAACATCGGTGCGGTGTGGATCATGATGAAACAGTAGCAACTCGCGCACGCCAGCCGCCGCGGCAATTTCCATCGCCTGGCCGGGCGTGCCGTGTCCCCAGTGCGGAAATTGCGCATACTGTGCTTCCGTAAATTGGGAATCATAGAGCAACCAGTCGGACCCGGCCGCCAGATTGATCATCGCCCGGCGCATCCGCTCCAGCGTCCGCAACTGGCCCGCGTGCAGATGCGGCGGTTTGCCCTTCCAGACGAGAAACTCATCACCAAAGAGGATGGTGTGAAACGGGCCGGTATCGGGGACGAAGGTCAGGATGCCGGTCGGGCTCTCGATGCGGTAGCCAAGTGCGCGATAGGGATGGTTGGTGCGCGCGCTGGTGATATACACATCCGGTCCCAGTTCAAAACTCACATCGTGGTTAATTTCAAAAAAGTCGAGCGAGGCGCTCAGGCTATCCAGCCCAATCGGCAGCAGCGGATCGCTCAGCGCATTATCAATCGTTGTTCGCAGGGTTGACTGTGTCCGCTGCAATCCATAGATTGACAGCGCCGTGCGGGGCGAGTAGATCGGCGCAAAGAACGGAAATCCCAGAATGTGATCCCAGTGGGTATGGGTAATGAGCAGTTGCAGATGATCGGGCGGGTCGGGTTCTTGCATTAATGACTCACCGAGCAGACGTAAGCCACTTCCGGCATCCAGCAGGATGCAAGTATCGCCGACACGGACCTCAACGCAGGTCGTATTGCCACCATAGCGCATCATTTCAGCGCGTGCAACCGGATATGAGCCTCGAGTTCCCCAGATACGAATGTTCATTGCAATGTTGTTAGTTTACTTTGGTTATTGGTATAGGGAATAAACGTAATGTTGCACGCGTTTGACACATACCCATGCAATGATTTTCATTTGATCCATGATACCCGAAGTAGCCGTCTGTTCCAAACCGCGCGGGGTTGGAGGCATGCGTGGTTCGGAACAGACGGTTAGCACACGACAAAGGCCACTAAACAACCGTGCCCCGCAGAAAGCTCTCCAGGACCGGCATCTCGAAGCCAAAGATAGCTGTCAGTCCAGATCAAACACGCGCTTTCTCCCATCTCTATGCCTGCTGCTGTGTATGTCGTTTGCAAACGCTCGCACAAGCGCCCGGGCGTGCAAGCGATATGTCATGTGCCGGGTGACACCAGATCTCGCGGTACGGAATCTGCTATGTCGCTGAATGCAATCTGGTTTGGAAAATCCTGTGTGATTAGGTTAAGGAGAGAACCATGGCTGACTTCGTCGAGCATGTTGCGGCGAAGGGCTCTCGCCCGGACCTGCGGGAGCGCCGTACTGGAGCCAGGCCGCTCCCCCAGCCACAAGAGATGCTGCATGCGTTTGAGCAGGTAAAAGGTCCATGGGCGCACCCGGCGGCGGAGATAGAACTCCCGGCGCAGCATGCCACGCTGCTGACCTGCCGGCAGATCCTTGAGCGGGTATCGGATGGCTACCTGGTGACGGATGCGCATGGTATGCTCCAGCAGGCCAACCATGCCGGCGCTCGCCTGCTCAATATCCCCCAGGAGCTGCTGGCCGGCACAGCGCTCGCCAGTTTTATCGCCGCCAATGAGTGGCATGGCTTTAAGGCCCGCCTGCACCGGCTGGGCAACGCCGATACGCTGCAGGAGTGGTCGGTGCGGCTCCGGCCCTACAACCAGCCGACGGTTGAGGTGCTACTCACGGCTATTCCTGTGCGTGATGCGTATGGAACGGTTGTTACGCTGCACTGGCTGCTGCGCGCGTGGGGCGAACAGCACCGGGCCACGGAGCAGATCCAGCAGTTGCATGCCTCTCTGGAGGAGCGGGTCGTTGCACGGATTGCCCGGTTTGAAGCGGCCCTCCGGACGCAGGATGGGGTCACATCGGACGGGTTGACCGGAAACGCCGATACCGGAGCACTGCACCGGCAAGGCGAGCGCGATCTTCCCCGGCAGCGCGCGGAAGGTTGGACGGATTATGCACCGGAGCAGCCGGAACAGCAAGCAGCAAATGCGCGACTGCCGGGCCGGCATATGATCAAGAACCGCTTTATCTACAACCTGCTGCATGGCCTGGTTGATGACGAGGCGACGATCCTGCGTGATGCCCGGTTGCTGGGCCTGGATTTTGCTCCACCCCGCGCGGTAATCCTGATTGAGGCCGCCGATTACATTCTGGCGACCCGCGCCGGTCAGCCGGGGGCCACCGCCGACGAGCAGATCCGGCAGCGGGTGCAGACCCTGATCAGCAGTGTGGTCAGCTTTTTTTACCTGCCGAACGATACGATTTGTGCCTACCTGGGCGATGGTCAGGTGGCCGTGCTGAAGGCCAGCGATACCAAAAATCTGGTCTCCTGGGTGGATCAGCAGGATGGGCCGGATCAGTCCAGCGCATCGTGGGCTAATCTGGCGGCGCTCAAGCGGGCGGCGAGTGCGCTGCTACGGCATATGCGCCGGGAGATTGACGCGGCGATCAGTATCGGCATTGGCCGTTACCACCCGGGCATCCGGGAGTTAACCCGCTCCTACGCCGATGCGCGGGCGGCACTCTCGCTCGGCCATCGCTTCCACGGCCCGAACGGGGTCTACTGTCTCGATGGCCTGGGTATCGCGGCATTTGTGGGCGTCTCAGATGAGCAGACCAAAATCGACCTGGCGACGCATTTGTTGAGCCCGCTCAACCATGCGCCCGAACTGCTGCAGACGCTGGCGGTTTTCTTCGCCCAGAACTGTGCGCCCTCAAGCACAGCCGCCGCCCTGGCGATCCATCGTAATACCCTGAGCTATCGGCTTGACAAGATTAGCGCCCTGACGGGCCTGAACCCGCGCTGCTTCGATGATGGTGTCCAGATTCGGCTGGCGCTGGCGCTGCGGGCACTTCAGGATGCCGCCGCGTAGACGTAGGCGCGGATTGAGGTAGTTTGAGGCATCGTTCAATAATACTTCAGGAGTCCCGGCTTCAGCCGGATCAGGCGTTCCCGGTCGTCGGCCGCGGCCCCGGCAGGCATCCAAACCAGCTCAAGCCGGGATTCCTGGGGCGCATATCCGGATTAAAATTCAACGTTCATCAGCCGGATCAGGCGTTCCCGGTCGTCGGCCACGGCCCCGGCAGGCATCCAAACCGGCTGAAGCCGGGACTCCCGGATGGCAGTTTGAAAAAATAGTCCGGATAGCGTGTACGTCCGTAGGGCAATCGCCGGAGCGCGGCTCAGTCTCAGGAGTCCCGGCTTCAGCCGGATAGCGGCCGTAACCGGCTGAAGCCGGGATTCCTGGGGCGCATATCCGGATTAAAATTCAACGTTCATCAGCCGGAACTCCGGTTTCTTCACTGCTGTTCGGAATTAATATGCAACATTCATCACACGCTGCTTTGCGCCTTTCTATCCTGGCATGAACCGATAGTACCAGCGCGATTGTGCAACTGCACAACAACTATCGCGCACCATAGGACAAATTTTATGCACCTGCCCAATGCATCCCCCCCCGGAACGGCGTAGGATAGAGCCAGAAGCAAACAATAAATCTGTGGCGAAATGCAAACAGAACAAACCGGGGTTCCAATGATGATGAGCCGGAGGCGCTTTGTTCTGTGTTGCTCTGTTGTAGGTTCTCTCGAATAGAGAGGAGCAGCCGATGCGCTTGCGGGCACTCTTTCTTGATCGGGATGGGACGCTGGTCCATCCCCGACACTACCCATCGCGGCCCGAAGAGCTCTGCCTCTACGCCGGGATTGCGGCGCAGTTGCAGTTGCATCTGGGAGCGGAAACGTGACCGAGTTGATGTCCATTCCACCCGAATGGCGCGCAGTGCGGCGTGTTCTGGCGGTCCGACTGGATAATCTGGGCGATGTGCTGGTGATGACCCCGGCAATGCATGCGATCCGGCAGTCGCTGCCCCAGGTGACCCTGACCCTGCTGGCAAGTCCGATTGGCGCACAGGCCGGTCGCCTGAACCCGGACATCGACGATGTGATCGTTTACCAGGCTCCCTGGATGGACCCCTGGCAGAAACTGCCCCGTGACCCCGAACGTGAGCAGCAGATGATTGCGCTCCTCCGGGAGCGGCAGTTCGACGGTGCGATTATCTTTACCTCGTTTCGGCAGAGCCCGCTGCCCTCGGCTTACCTCTGCTACCTGGCGGATATTCCGCTACGCCTGGCGGCTTCTATCGACGGCCCCGGCTCGCTGCTCACTACCCGGCATAAGCACCCCGAACGGATGCTGCACGAGGTTGAGCGTGGCCTGGATCTGGTCGGTGCCGTCGGTTTGACCACCGAGGAGCGCGATCTGGTTCTGCGGGTGCCGGATGATGCCCGCGGCTTTCTGGAGGATGCGTTTCCGGCGCTGGAGTGCCGCGCCAATCTGACGCGGAAGCGCCAGCAGCCGTACGTCCCCCTGCAACGGCCCCTGGTCGTGATCCATCCAGGATGCAGCATGCCCGCGCGCACCTATCCCTGGGAAATGTACGCGGAACTGGCCGATCAGTTGATCGAGCGGTTGGGTGCAGCCGTCGTGCTGACTGGCGCGGAAGCGGAGCAGGAGTTGGTCGCACGGGTGCAGCACCGGATGCAGCACCGTGCGCTGCCACTGGCGGGCAAGCTACCCTTCCCGGCCTTCTGCGCGCTGATTGAGGCGGCGGATTTGACCATCACCAACAACACCGGGCCGATGCACATGGCTGCCGCACTGAAAACCCCGGTTATCGCCCTGTTTGCCCTGACCAACCCGCCGGAGCAGTGGGGACCGTGGCGCGTACCCCATCGTCGGCTCTACCACGATGTAGCCTGCCGCATCTGCTACAGCCGGGTCTGTCGCTACGGGCATGAGTGTCTCCGCCTGATCACCCCGGCAATGGTGGTTGAGTCGGCGGTGGAGTTGCTGGGAGAGGTGGTGCAGAGTGATGAATGACGAATGATGAGTGGATGTACCGGGATACGGACTACGGGATACGGACTACGGAAGAAGAAATGTGGCTTGAGGCAAAGAACATTCTGGCAATCCGGCTGGACAATATCGGCGATGTAGTGATGCTGGGTCCGGCCCTGCGTGCCGTCAAGGAAACCTCTCCGCAGGCCCGGCTGACCCTGCTGGCGAGCCGGGCGGGCGCGACGGCTGCGCCACTGCTGCCCTGGATCGATGAGGTGATCGTCTGGCGGGCGGTCTGGCAGGATCTGGGGCACCTGGCATTCGATCCCGACCGGGAGCTGGCCTTTGTCCGGCAACTGGCCGAGCGCCGCTTCGATGCCGCGCTGATCTTCACCTCCTTCAGCCAGACACCGCATGTGCCGGGGTATGTCTGCTATCTGGCGGGCATTCCGCTGCGCGCGGGCGAGTCGAAGGAGTTTGGCGGGACTACCCTGACGACGGAACTCAAACCGGCCTCGGACGATCTGCACCAGACCGAGCGCAATCTGCGGCTGGTTGAGGCACTGGGCTTTCGTGTGCGCAACCGACACCTGGTGGTGTCAATCCCGGCGGCGGCCCGCGCGGCAGTGGATGGCCTGCTAACCCGCGCCGGACTCGACCCGGCCGCGCCGTTTGTGCTGCTGCATCCCGGCGCGAGTGCCGCGGCGCGGCGCTACCCAGCCGAACGCGCGGGCGCGGTGGCGCAACAGTTGAGCCAACACGGCCGGCAGGTGCTGGTCACCGGGGTTGACCGCGAGGCGGCGCTGATCGAGACGGTCATGGCACGGGCACCCGGGGCACGGGCGCTGGTTGGCGGCACCGGGTTGGCCGAGTTTGCCGCGCTGGTGGAGCGGGCCGCGCTGGTGATCTGCGGGAACACCCTGCCGCTGCATCTGGCGGATGCGCTGGGGACACCGGTCCTGGGCCTCTACTCGGGGACGGACTACGAGGGCCAGTGGCGGCCACGGGTGGTGGCGCACCGCCTGCTGCGCCGACCGACGCCCTGCCATCCCTGCTATCTCTTTCAATGTCCAATTGGGTTGCCCTGCCTGGACATCGAACCTGCCGCCGTCGTCACGGCCGCCGAGACATTGCTGACCGCAGGAGCGCCACACCCGGAAGAAACGGAGAGGAGGTTGCTGCATGACCGCTGAAATCACCAGTGGGATTCCTTTCCCGCAGACCGGGGCAGTGGTGCGCCGGATTGCCGTCTTCCGGGCGCTCTTCCTGGGCGATGTGCTCTGTGCGATCCCGGCCCTGCGCGCGCTGCGGCGGCACTTCCCGCTTGCCGAGATTACGCTGATCGGGTTGCCCTGGGCGGCAGATCTGGCGCGGCGGCTGCCCTACATCGACCAGGTTCTACCTTTTCCGGGCTACCCCGGCATTACCGAGGTGGACTACCAGGCCGCGCAGACGCAGGCGTTTCTGCAAGTAGCGCAGGCAAACCCCTACGATCTTGCCATCCAGATGCATGGCAATGGCACCAACAGCAACGGCTTTGTGGCCGATCTGGGCGCACGCATGTCGCTGGGCTACCGGCAGGGCAACGACCGGCGGCTCACGGTCAGCCGGCCCTACCTGCCGGCGGAGCATGAGATCGGGCGTTGGCTGCGCCTGGTGCGTGAAGTGGGTGTTCCGGCGGATGATCCGCGCACCGAGTTTCCCACCAGTCGCAGCGAAGCGGACCATGCGCTGGAACTGCTGCGCCCACTGCCGGATCGGTCCGGCCCGCTGATCGGGCTGCATGCCGGGGGCAAAGACCCCGCCCGCCGCTGGCCGCCCGAACGCTTCGCCCAACTCGCGGACGCGCTGGTAGCGCAAACCGGCGCGCGGATCGTCCTGACCGGCGGCCCCGGCGAGCATGCGATCACTGCCGCCGTCCGGCAGGCAATGCAAGCCCCCGCATTGGACCTGGCAGGCCAGACCGACCTGGGCAGCTTTGCGGAGGTCATCGCCCGGCTGGATCTGCTGATCACCAATGACACGGGCGCGTCACACCTGGCGGCCGCGCGCGGCACCCGCAGCGTGGTGCTGTTTGGACCAAGCCGCCCCGAACGCTGGGCGCCGCCGGATCGGGCGCGGCATCGTGTGATTGATGCACTGGCGCTGGCTGGTTCTGCCATTGATCCGCGCACGGCGCTGCGCCGACTATCGGTTGGGCCGGTGCTGGCAGCCGGTCTGGATATGCTGCGGCGCGATCAGGCCGGGGAAGTGGGCTCAATTGCACGGGAGGTTGCATGCGGCGACTAAAGATTTTGATCTGGCATATTCACGGGAGCTATCTCAACACGCTGGCCCGGATCGAACATGACTGGTACCTGCCGGTGAAGCCCGACCGGGGCACCGGCTATGGCGGCCGCGGCCCCAGCTTTGATCTGCCGCCCTACGTGCGCGAGGTACCGGCTGCGGCGGTGCGCGACCTGGACCTGGATCTGGTGATCTTCCAGACGCCGCAGAACTATTTCGAGGATCAGCCGGAGATCCTGAGCCGCGCGCAGCAGCGGTTGCCCCAGATCTACCTGGAGCATAACACGCCCCGCCCGCATCCAACCGACTCGCGGCATCCCATCGACGACCCGAACGTGCTGCTGGTGCATGTCACGGACTACAACCGCTTGATGTGGGACAACGGGCGCACGCCAACGGTGGTGATTGAGCATAGCGTGGCGATTGACCCGACAGCACGCTACCGGGGTGAACGTGAGCAGGGCATCGTGGTGGTGAACGGGATGCAGCACCGCCCACGCATCGCCGGGTATGACATCTTCATGCAGGCGCGCCGGCAGGTGCCGCTGCAGGCGGTGGGGATGCAGACGGAGGAGTTGGGCGGGTTGGGCGATATTCCCTACCGCCATCTGCACCAGCGCATCGCCGACTATCGCTTTCTCTTCAGCCCGATGCGCTACACCAGCATGCCGCTGGCCGTGGTTGAGGCGCTGACGGTAGGGATGCCGGTGGTGGCGCTGGCGACCACCGCGCTGCCATCCGTGATTGAGAACGGCGTGAATGGCTATGTCTCCTGCAACCCCGCCTTCCTGATTGACCGGATGCAGGCGCTGCTGGCCGACCCGGATCTGGCCCGGCAGTTGGGCGCAAACGCCCGGGCCACCGCCCAGGAGCGTTTTGGGCTGGACCGCTTTATTCGTGATTGGAACGAGCTATTTGCCCGGGTGACACAGTAGCGAGGTGGGGAGCGGCGGCGCATGCGCTGTCCGTACCGGCTCCAACCTCTCAAGAGGATCACAAGAGGATCAATGGATAGACGAAACCGAATTGCTTTTCTGAGTGAGCATGCCGGCCCACTGGCGCTGCTGGGTAGCGAAGACGCGGGCGGCCAGAATGTTTACGTCGATGAGGTTAGCCGGAACCTGGCCCACCTGGGTTATGCCGTGGATGTCTTTACCCGCGCTACCAGCCCGGAGACGCCCCCGGTGATCGACTGGAGCCCCGGTGTGCGCCTGGTCAACCTGCCCGCCGGGCCGCTCGAGTTCCTGCCCAAAGATCGGCTCTGGCCGCTGATGCCCGCGTTCTGCCAGGCATTTCTGCAGTTTATGCGGAACGACGGCGCGCGCTACGATCTGATCCATGGCAACTTCTGGATGTCGGGATGGGTAGGCCTGGAACTGCGGCAGCGGCTGGGCATTCCCCTGGTGCAGATTTTTCATGCGCTGGGCCAGACCAAGCAGCGCCACCAGCGCGCCGCCGACACCAGCCCGCCGGAGCGCATCGCCGTCGAACGGGAGATCGTGCGCCAGGCCGACCGGCTGATCGCGCAGTGCCCCAGCGAGCAGTATGAGCTGGAAAGCGATTACCAGGCCGACCCGCGCCGCATTGCGGTCATCCCCTCGGCGGTGAATATCGAGCGCTTCCGTCCGGTACCCCGGGTCGCGGCCCGCCGCCGCATCGGGCTGGAACCGGATGGGCCGACCGTCGTCTACGTGGGGCGCATGCTGCCGCGCAAGGATATTCGCAACATCATTCGCGCCGTTGCCCTCCTGCGCCGGCAGAGCGATCTGCCGCTTCAGTTGCTGGTGGTTGGGGGCGAGACGGTTGCGCCGGACCCGAACGCCACGCCGGAGATCGGGGTACTGCAACAACTGGCGGCTGAACTGGATATCAGCGAGCGTGTGCATTTCTATGGCAAGCGCCAGCCGGATATGCTGCGCAACTTCTACTGCGCAGGCGATGTGGCCGTGACGACGCCCTGGTACGAGCCCTTCGGCCTGACCCCGCTGGAGGGCATGGCCTGCGGGCGGCCGGTAATTGGCGCAGCGGTGGGCGGGATTACCTTCACCATCCAGGATGGCATCACCGGCCGGCTGGTGCCCCCGCGCAACCCGGCGGCGCTGGCCGACCGGTTGCACGAACTGCTGACCCGGCCGGAGCAGGCAGCGGCAATGGGACAGGCGGCCCGCGCCCGCGTTGAGCGCGAGTTTACCTGGCCGATGGTTGCCCGGCGCACCGCCGCCCTCTACCAGGAGGTACTGGCGGAGTATGCGCACCGGACGGCGGATGTACCGGAGCGCACGCTTGGCAGTACGGTAGAGCCGGAGCGCGTATCGGCAGCAACCCCGATCCTGGTCGAACTTCCGGCCCACTCGCATGGGAAGTAACGAATAGACGCTGCGTGGTAGGTGCCAGACCAGTCGTTTGCCTGGAGGCAGGGGCGACCCGCCGGTTGCCCCGACAGGTTGTGCCGGCAGCAGTGTTGAGAAAATAACCCGGATATACGATTCTCTGGAGTCCCGGCTTCAGCCGGTTGACGGCCGCAGACCGGCTGAAGCCGGGACTCCCATTGAGCGCATACCTGGGTTGTTTTTCAAATCAGTTCTCAGTTCTCAGTTCTCAGTTCTTTGTTCTCTCCAGCCAGGAAAGGAGCATTCCATGACCGATACCACTACCACGTTGAAGGGAAAAGTCGTGCTAATCACCGGGGCCGGGAGCGGCCTGGGCGCGGCCACGGCGCAGGCATTCGCGGGCGCGGGTTGCCGCGTAGCCTGCCTCGATGTAAACGAAACCGCCGTGCGGCAGACTGCCGATGAACTGGCCGCCCGCGATGTCGAGAGCATCGCCCTGCCCTGCGATGTCAGCAATGCCGACGCGGTCGCCCGGTCGGTGCAGGCGGTCGTCGAGCGCTTTGGGCAGTTGCATGTCGTGGTCAACAACGCGGCGATTGACCATACCGTCTCGATTGACGATATGAGCATTGAGCAGTGGGATCAGGTGATCGGGATCAACCTGCGCGGCCCGTTTCTGGTCGCCAAGGCTGCCCTCCCCGTGATGAAGCAGCAGCAGTCCGGCCACATCGTGAATGTCGGCTCAACGGCGGCCACCCGCGCCTGGGCCAACGCCGCCGCCTACCATGCCGCGAAGTGGGGGTTGATTGGCTTTAGCCGCGGGCTGGGCGTCGAGTGCCGCCCCTTCAACATCCGGGTGTCGCTGGTGCATCCCGGCGGCATGCGCACGCACTTCTTTGACCGCTTTGTCGATCAGGGCATCCCCATGCCGGATGAGCAGAACCTGCAAGACCCGGCTACCGTCGCGGAGGCGATCCTGTTTGCCGTCCGCATGCCGGAGCAGTCGGTGATCCAGGAGATGCTGGTTACGCCGGTGACGGAGACCAGTTGGCCGTAATTAGCGCGTTGAAACGTTGGAACGTTAGCACGTTAGCACGTTCCAACGTGCTAACGAAATCAGGAAATTTGATGAGCAGTGTCCTGTCGCAGGTAATAGATACATTTCGTGATCTGCGGGTGCTGGTGATTGGCGATGTGATGCTCGACAGCTACCTGGAGGGCACCACCGACCGGCTCTGCCGTGAAGCGCCCGTGCCCGTCGTCAGCCTGAGCCGCCGGGAGGATCTGCCTGGCGGCGCGGCAAACACGGCGGCCAATCTGCATGGCCTGGGGGCCGAGGTAACGCTGCTCTCCGTCACCGGCACCGACCTGGAAGGCAGCCGTCTCCGGCAGTTGCTGGCGGACCGGGGTATCGCCACTGATCACATGCCGGCGCATCCGGCGCGGGGTACGCTTGCCAAACAGCGGATTATTGCGGCCGGTCAGATGCTGGTGCGGTTCGACCAGGGCTCAACCGACCCGGTTGAGCCGCGCACCGAGCAACTGCTCATTGAACGGTTGCGCGAACACTTCCCCCGGAGCGATGCCGTGATCATCTCGGACTATGGCTATGGCGTGCTGACCCGGCGGGTGATCGCAACCCTGGCCGAACTACAGGCGGGCTACCGACGGGTCGTGGTAGTTGATGCGAAGGATCTGGTGGCCTACCGGCATGTCGGGGTGACGGCGGTCAAGCCCAACTATGCCGAGGCGATGCAGTTGCTGGGTTCCCGTGTATCCCATCGGAACGGTGCGCGGGTTGACACCATCGCCGCGCATGGGCCATGGCTGCTGGAGCAGGTGGGTACACAGATCGCCGCCGTGACGCTCGACACCGATGGCGCGCTGATCTTTGAGCGGGGCAATCCGCCCTACCGCACCTACGCCCGGCCCACGCCGCCGTCGCGTGCCGCCGGTGCCGGTGATACGTTTGTGAGCGCGCTGGCGCTGGCCCTCGCCGCCGGAGCCGGTACGCCCACCGCGGCCGAACTGGCCTCGGCTGCGGCCGCTCTGGTGGTGGCTCAGGACGGCACCGTGACCTGCACCGCCAACGCATTGCGCGAGTATGTCTCTGCCGGGGACCGCTACATCACTGATCGGGCGCGCCTGGTGGAGCGGGTGGAGCGCTACCGCCGGCAGGGTCGCCGGGTAGTGTTTACCAATGGCTGCTTCGATATTATTCACCGGGGGCATATCGACTTCCTGAACCGGGCCAGGGTTCTGGGCGATGTGCTGATCGTCGGCGTCAACACCGACGCGAGCGCCCGCCGAGTCAAGGGGCCGGCGCGACCGATCAACCCGCTGGAGGATCGCATCGAGGTGCTGGCCGCGTTGAGCAGCATCGATCACCTGGTGGCCTTCGCCGAGGATACGCCCTGTGCGCTGATCCAGGCCATTCGCCCCGATGTGTTTGTCAAGGGGGGCGACTACACCCGCGCCCAACTGCCGGAGGCGGAACTGGTTGAGCAGTTGGGCGGGCGCGTGCAGATCCTGCCCCACCTGGACGACCGCTCCACCACCCGGCTGATTGCACGCATCCGCGCCGATGCCGTCTCGCCCGAACGCATGCTCACACCGTGCGACGAGTATGCCGTCAACCCGGTTGAACCGGCCCGCGAAGTCGGCGGATAGCAGATGGACCGGTGTATGTAAGAGCCTGTCTGAAAAGGGTTGGTCATGGGGCAATACTGTTCAAATAAGCTCGCGCAAAGCCGCAAAGGTCGCCAAGAACCGTATGAATTTTGCGGCTTTGCGCCTTTGCGCGAGACAATCAGGCCGTATTTGAAAGGTATTGGGTCATGGGGCTACGGCCCCGGAGCGGGAGTCCCGGCTTTAGCCGGTTCCGGCCACACACCGGCTGAAGCCGGGACTCCTGGGGCGCTGTCCGGTGTCGCAGGGCACCCAGCATGCCGTGTGACCGACGCGCATCATCTTTTCAGACAGTCTCTAAATGCCGGCACATAGAGCAATCCTAAAGTAGTCGTGAACTGGTTCTTCGGGGTTCGCTCCCGCCTGCCTGATGAACGTTGAAAAAATAGTCCGGATATGACGAACCGGGAGTCCCGGCTTGAGCCGGTGAGATGCCTGCCGGGACAGGGCATCCTGCCGGGAACGCCTGATCCGGCTGAAGCCGGGACTCCTGAGCGGCGATATCCGGATGAAAATTTCAACGTTCATCAGACGGCACTGCAATTTAGGGTTGCTATATGCTGTAAAGCTCAGTGCTGCAAAACCAGTTTTCTCTCTGTGAACTCTGTGTCCTCTGTGGCTAAATTGGAGGAGATGAGCCCAATGTACACACTCGGCATCAACGCCGCCTACCATGACCCGGCCGCCTGTCTGGTGCAGGATGGGCAGGTCATCGCGGCAGCAGAGGAGGAGCGCTTCACCCATATCAAGCATGGCAAGCGTCCCATTCCCTTCTCAACCTACGAACTGCCGTTCCATGCCATCGACTACTGCCTGCGCACGGCGGGAATCACCATGGCCGAGGTGGCGCATGTGGCCTACGCATTTGATCCCTTCCTGCTGCTGGGTCGCCACCGGGAGGCGGCAACAATCACGCTGCCGCTGGAGCCCAGCGCCCACCCCACTCCGGAAGAGTGGGAGTCGGGCTGGGACCCGCTCTTCCTGGCCGCCATGGTTAATGCGCCCCGGCATCTGGTGGGCGGTGTGCCGCACCGCCTGCAGGCGCGCTTCCAGGGCATCCGCCCCGACGGACCTTACCGCTGGCATTTTGTGGAGCATCATCTGGCGCATGCCGTCAGCGCTTTCTTCCCCGCGCCCTTTGACGAAGCCGCCGTGCTGACGCTGGATGGGCGCGGCGAGCGCACCACGACCAGTTATAACCGTGGCTCCGGCAGCAGCCTGGAGCGCCTCGGGCAGGTGCGGATGCCGCACTCGCTGGGCCTGCTCTACCAGCAGGTAACCGATTACCTGGGATTTCTGCACTCCTCCGACGAGTACAAGGTCATGGCGCTGGCCTCGTTTGGCAAGCCGCGCTACCTGACCGACTTCCGCGACATCATTCAGGTGGGGACGGATGGGCAGTACACGATCAACGAGCCGCGCCTGCCGGAGCGCTTTGGACCGGCCCGCCGCCGGGGGGAGCCGCTGGAGCCGCGCCACTACGACATTGCCCACTCACTCCAGGTGGCGCTGGAAGAGGTGGTCCTGCAACTGGCCGACTGGCTCCATGCCACGACGGGCAGCCAGAACCTCTGCCTGGCCGGGGGCGTGGCGCTCAACTGCGTGCTGAATGCCCGCCTGCGCGACGATGGACCGTTTGCGCAGATCTGGGTGCAACCCGCCGCCGGGGATGCCGGGACTGCGCTGGGCGCGGCGCTCTGGATCGATGCCCAGGAGCGTACGGGAAACGGGCGGGCCTACCGCATGGAGCATGCCTTCCTCGGCCCGGACTACAGCGATGCCGAGATTGAGCAGTTCCTGCGCTGGTCGAAACTGCCCTACCGCCGCCTGCGCGATATCGCCGGCGAGACCGCCGATCTCCTGGCGCAGAACAAGATCATCGGCTGGTTCCAGGGGCGCATGGAGTTTGGCCCACGGGCGCTGGGCGCGCGCTCGATCCTGGCCTCCCCCATCCCGGCGGATATGCAGGCCCGCCTGAACGATATCAAGGACCGCGAAGACTTCCGCCCGGTTGCGCCGGTGGTGCTGGAGGAAGCCGCGGCGGATTGGTTTGTTGCTGCCGGCGTGTCGCCCTTTATGCTCTTCGTCTACCGGGTACGCCCCGACCAGGCCGAGCGTATCCCGGCGGTGCGCCATACTGACGGCACGGCGCGCATCCAGACGATCAACCGGGCGCAGCATCCGCGCTACTACGATCTGCTCAAGGCATTTCAGGCGCGGACGGGCGTGCCGATTCTGGTCAACACCTCGTTTAACACGCGGGGGGAGCCGATTGTCTGCACGCCGCGTGATGCCGTCGAGTCCTTCTGGACCTCGCCGCTGGATGCGCTGGTGATCGGGTCGTTTCTGCTGGAGAAGCCGGGGAGTGCGGTATGACCTCGTCTGTTGCGGTATCGGTCGTGGTGCCGACCTACAACCGTCCCGCCCTGCTGCGGCGCTGCCTGACGGCCCTCCTCGCGCAGGATTTCGACCCGGCGACCTATGAGATCATTGTCGTGGATGATGCGGTATGCGCGACGACCCGCCAACTGGTTGCGGAACTGGCGAACACTGCCAAATGCGCCGGGCAGAACGCGCCGGCGAAACCCGCCCTGCGCTACCTGCCAATGAGTGAAAAGCATGGCCCGGCGGCGGCGCGTAATAGCGGCTGGCGCGCGGCCCGTGGCACGATTGTTGCTTTCACGGATGATGATTGTGTGCCCGCGCCAGGTTGGTTGCAATCCGGTAGTGCGGCCTTTGTGAATGGGGTTGTGGGCGTATCGGGGCAGGTGGTTGTGCCGCTGCCCGACCGCCCCACCGACTATGAACAGAACCATGCCGGGTTGAGCCGATCGGAGTTTGTGACGGCGAACTGTTTCTACCGGCGCGATGCGCTTGCCACGGTGGGCGGCTTTGATGAGCGCTTTACCACGGCCTGGCGCGAAGATAGCGATCTATTTTTTACCCTGCTGGAGCGCCGCAGTCACCTGGTGCATGCGCCCGAGGCAATTGTAGAGCATCCGGTGCGCCCGGCGGCCTGGGGCATCAGCCTGATGCAGCAGCAGAAGAGCATGTTCAATGCGCTGCTCTACAAAAAACATCCACAACTCTACCGCCGGCGGCTCCCGCCGGTTACGCCCTGGCACTACTACGCGATTGTTACGGCGCTGGCTACGGCGCTGGGCGGATGTATCGGCGGACGACGCCGATTGGCACTGGGGGCGTGTGCTGTCTGGCTGCTGCTGACCGGGCGCTTTTGCCGGCGACGGCTGCGGGAGACGGCCCACACGCCGCGCCATATCGCCGAGATGATCGTCACCTCGATCTTGATTCCACCGCTGGCGATCTTCTGGCGCATCCGGGGCGCGCTCAAGTTTCGCGTGGTCTTTTGGTAGGAATAGGGGACAGGGGACAGGGACGCGCTTCTGCGCGTGCGCAGCCGTAGCCGTAGGGTGCATTCGATGCACCGTTGCCGTTTGGGGAAAATAACCCGGATAGAATGACCGGGAGTCCCGGCTTTAGCCGGTGGGAAGCCGGCCGGGGCCGCGGCCTCCTGCCGGGACCACCCACTCCGGCTGAATATGAATGACCGGGAGTCCCGGCTTTAGCCGGTGGGATGCCCGCCGGGGCAGCAGCATACTGCCGGGACCGCCCGCTCCGGCTGAATATGAAATGACCGGGAGTCCCGGCTTTAGCCGGTGGGAAGCCGGCCGGGACATGGCCTCCTGCCGGGAACGCCCGCTCCGGCTGAAGCCGGGACTCCCGGCCAGCGGATGTCCGGATTACCATGGCAACGTTCTTTCGTCGGTGGGATGCCGGAAAACCGCCTGAAGGCGGCACTACGAATTGAATAATGTCTCGATACGAAAAGGTTGATGTAAATTTTGAAGGAGCAATCGTGCCGGAACTGCCCGCATATGTCCAGATCGAGCCCGTTGGTCAGTGCAACCTGCGCTGCCAGATGTGCCCCATCCAGTTTCGCGCGGATGGTCCGCCGGATGGCGCGCCCGCGTTTATGGCCTTCGCCGATTTTACCCGCATGATCGACCAGTTCACCGGCCTGACGGAGTTGCATCTCCAGGGGCTGGGCGAGCCGATGATGCACCCGCGCTTTTTTGATATGGTGGCCTATGCCGCCGCCAAAGGCATCCGGGTGACGACCAACACCAATCTGACGCTGCTCAATGCCCGCCGCGCCGAGCGCTGTGTCACCAGCGGCCTGGACTGCCTGCATGTCTCGATTGACGGCTCCACTGCGGAGACCTACGAGCGCATTCGGGTGCGGGCGCAGTTTGAGCGGGTGCTACGGAACCTGGGGTTGCTGCTGGCGGCCCGCCGACGTCTGGATAGCGCCTCCCCCCGGCTGCACCTGGTGATGGTGATCATGCGGCAGAACCTGCATGAACTGCCCGAGATCGTCCAACTGGCAAGCGACTGGTCCGTCGAGGAGATCTTTGTCCAGCATCTCTGCCATGACTTTGGCGAGTCGAGCCTGCCCGCGCACTACCGGCCAATGCGCGAGTTTGTGCAGGCACAGACGTTGCTGGAGGAAGATCCGGAGCGCGTCACCCACTACTTTGAGGCGGCGCGTGCCGTGGCGCGTGAGCAGGATATCCGGCTGCGCCTGCCGCGTGTCCGCCCACGCCCGCATCCGCCGGGGACGCCGGGACCGCAGCGCTGCGACTGGCCCTGGCGCGGAGCCTACATCAGCTATCAGGGCTATGCCATGCCCTGCTGCATGGTTTCGACACCGGATCGGGCTAACTTTGGCAATATGGCCTCATCCGGTGTCACCGAGGTCTGGTCCAACGCGGAGTACCAGGCGTTTCGGGAGCGGCTCGACTCGGATGATCCGCCGGAGATCTGCCGCTCCTGTGCGATATACACGGGTATCTTCTGATGGTTGCAGCGGCGACAACAGCCACCCACCCGCTCTACCTGCCCGCGTCCGATTTTCGCCGGTTGCTGGAGCAGCAGGGGCCATCCCTGGCACTCTGGCGCGCGGCGGAAATTGCCGCCCTGCGGGAGCAGTGCTACGAACGACCGCTGCTTGACCTGGGGTGCGGTGATGGTCTGGTGACATCGCTGGTCCTGCCGCGTGTCGATATCGGGGTGGACCCGGACAGCCGTGCGCTGGAACGAGCGGCCCGCCATGGCATCTATGCGCAACTGGGTGCCGTCCCGGTGGAGGAAATTGAACTGCCCCCGTGCAGTGTGAATACGGTGGTCAGCAACTCGGTGCTGGAGCATCTACCGCAGATCGATACGGTGCTAAAAACTGTGGCCCGGTTGCTGCGTCCGGGGGGGCAACTCATCTTCACGGCTCCAACTGCGGCCTTTAGCACCTGGCTGTTCCTGCCGGCGGCGCGTTACGCGGCCTGGCGCAATCGCGTGCTCGACCATCACAACCTCTGGTCGCCGGCATGCTGGGCGGAACATCTGGCGCATGCCGGGCTGAAAGTTGAACTGGTGCGGCCCTACCTGCGCCGTCCGCTGGTCTGGCTGTGGGATGCGCTGGAGTTGTTGCAGCAGGTCTGGATTGCCCGGCGGCGGCTGGTTTCGCTGGTCTGGCGGCGCATTCCGCCCGCGCTGATGCAGCGCCTGGCACACCGGGCGGCCCGCTGTGATCTGGCGGCACCCGCTCCCGGCGGCGGGCAACTGATCGTTGCGCGGAAGAAATAATGTGTTTGGGTTATTTACGCGACGTACGCGGTGGGCGTTTGGACCACGAAGACCACGAAATGAGCGAAAAGCACGAACCTGCTGGTGCTGCCATGGATCCGGCGCTCCCACGTTTGGCGGGGGATATCGCCTCCGGCAGGGCGGGAGAACCCAGATCTTGTTCACGAACATGTGGCTCGGAGAGCCACATGTTTGTGAACAAGAAAAACAAGTCCCATGCTGCCGCAGGCGAAGACTGCCTTTATGGAAGTACAGGTCTGAAAGACTGTCTGAAACGGGTTGTTCATGGGGCGACGGCCCCGGAGTGGGCGTCCCGGCTTCAGCCGGTGTGTGGCCGAAACCGGCTGAAGCCGGGACGCCTGGGGCGCTGTCCGGTGGATCAGGGCACCCCGCATGCCGTGGGACCGCCGCGCATCATCTTTTCAGACAGTCTCTGATTTGCACTGCGTAAATCCTGTTATTTACGCGATGTACATGGTAGTTGTTCAAACCAGGCGTTTGATCCGATGAAAAACCCGATTCGCCTGCGGCAGCATGGTACTTGTTTTATTTCTTTCACAAAAAATCTGCTCTCAGAGCAAATTTTTTGTGAAAAAGACGGCCCTTTCCAGTCTTTGTGGGAAACATGTGGCTCTCCGAGCCACATGTTTCCCACAAAGGATGTCCCACTCCGCCCTGCCGGAGGCGAAATACGTTCCCTTGCGGGGCACCGCGTACATTTAGTGTGAGGTGTGTTTGTGGCAACTGTCGATATTCTCTTGCCGACCATTAATCGCCTGCCGGCCCTGGTTATGACCCTGTCGGGGGTGGCGGCGCAGGCATTGACTGACCTGCGGGTCATTATCGCCGACCAGAGCGACACGCCGGTCATGGAGCAGCCGGTGGTGCAGACGCTGGGCCGGATTATCGCGGCGCGCGGCGGCACGGTCGAGTATCACCAGCGCCCGCTCGTGCATGGCATCGCCGAGCAGCGCGATTTCCTGCTGCGGCAGGCCACCGCCGACAGCGTACTCTACCTGGATGATGATGTGTTTATGGAGCCCTGGGTGGTGGCGCAACTGAACGCCACGCTGCTGGCCGAGGGGTGCGGCTTTGTGGGCGCATTTCCCGCCGGGCTGTCGCACCGGGACGATGTGCGACCCGAGCAGCAGATCGTCGAGTTCTGGGAGGGGCCGGTGCAACCAGAGGTGGTCGATCCTGATACGCCGCCCTGGGAGCGCTGGCAGTTGCACCGGGCCGCGAACCTCTGGCATGCCGCACAGCAGTTGACGCCCAACGTGATCCGGCGCTACAAGGTCGCCTGGATCGCCTCCTGCATTCTGTACGACCGGGCAAAGCTGCTGGAGGTCGGCGGGTTTGCCTTCTGGCAGCGGTTGCCGCGCTACCACTCCGGCGAAGAGGTGCTGGTACAGAATCTGCTGATGCGGCGGTGGGGTGGCTGTGGGCTGATGCCCTCGGGCACTTACTATGCCCAGGTGGAGACAACCGTGCTCAACGATGCCGGAACGGTTGACGGCCATGCGCTGGACCTGCTGCCGGAGATGCTTGCCGATAAAGTGACGCGTGACGCGTGATGAGTGGTCAGTGACCGTCACTGAGTGGGCTGGCGGGACTGCTGGCGCGCTGCCGCCTGGTGGTTGCGAACGACGTGGACGCCGTCGTGACAGCCACGCTTGATCTTTTCTGAGTAGAGTGTTTCAGTGCTCAGTGCTCAGTGCTCAGTGCTCAGTGCTCAGTGCTCGGTTCTCAGTTCTCAGAGACTGTCTGAAACGGGGTGGTCATGGGGCGACGGCCCCGGAACGGGCGTCCCGGCTTCAGCCGGGGTGTGGCCGGAACCGGCTGAAGCCGGGACTCCGGGGGCGCTGTCCGGTGGATCAGGGCACCCCGCATGCCGTGGGACCGACGCGCATCAGCTTTTCAGACAGTCTCTCAGTGCTCAGTGCTCGGTTCTCAGTTACCAGTGCTCAGTGCTCGGTTCTCACCATATGAAAAATCCCTTCACCCCCAACCTGCTCCAGCGCCTGCCCGAACCACCGCGCCGGGTGGTACTCTTGCGCGCCGGGCGCATTGGCGATTTCGTTTGCGCTACCCCGGCCTTTCGTGCGTTGCGCGCCGCCCTGCCGGAAGCGGAGATTACCCTGATTACCCTGCCGATGCTGCGCGAGCCGGCGGAGCGGCTGCCCTCCTTCGACCAGATCGTCGATTTCCCCGGCTATCCCGGCCTGGCCGAGCAGTTTTTTGATGCGCGCCAGGCGACCCACTTCTTCCAGCAGATGCAGGCCGCGCAGTTCGACCTGGCGGTGCAGATGCAGGGTTCCGGGGTCTACTCCAACCCGTTTACGCTGATGCTGGGAGCCCGGGCAACGGCGGGATGCATTCGGGAGGGTGATCCCCCCGGCTGCCTGGATGCGGCGCTGCCCTTCCCGTCCGGCCACGAGATCGAGCGGGTGCTGGGGTTGGCAACCTTCCTGGGCGCGCCCGCGCAGGGCCGCACGCCGGAGTTTGCGCTGCGACCGGAGGATCACGCGGCTGCGGCGGCACTGCTGGCGGAGGCCGAACCGCCCTTCATCGGGTTGCATCCGGCGGCGCGTGACCTGACCCGGCGCTGGGCTCCGGAGCGCTTTGTCGCGGTGGGGCAGGCGCTACAGGAGCGGTATGGCGGCACGCTGCTGGTGCTGGGCGAGCCGGGATCGGCCGTGGCGGAGACGGTGACGCAACAACTGGCCGGGCGCGGGCGCAACCTGGCCGGGCAGACCTCGCTGGTGACGCTGGGCGGGGTGATTGCACAACTGGCACTGCTGGTGACCAACGACTCCGGCCCGGCGCATATCGCCTACGCCCGCGGCACGCCCACCGTAACGATCTTCGGGTCAGCCGACCCGCAGCGCTATGGCCCACCGGCGCATGGCCCCTTCACCGCGCTGGTCCATCCGGTCCCCTGCCGGCCCTGCGACTACACCACCTGCCCCATCGGCTACCCCTGCCTGGAGCATGTTACTGTTGAGGAAGTGCTTGCGGCGGCGGATGCCGTGGTCGGTAGTCCGTAGCCTGAAGTCGGTAATCCGGAACGGTAAGGTTATGACGCCTCAAGCGTCATTCCCCTCAAGATACCGCTGGTTCATGCATGTTTATGGCGTGCGCAAGCCGGCTTGCGCACGCCCTGTCGGTCAGGAGGCACGCACCAGTGGAATGAACTTGGAGAAAGAATCCGGATATCGCCACTCAGGAGTCCCGGCTTCAGCCGGATCAGGCGGTCCCGGTAGGCGACCGCGGCCCCGGCAGGCATCCCACCGGCTGAAGCCGGGACTCCCGATCATGGCCTATCCGAACCTATGGGTTTCAACGGTCATCAGCCGGATCAGGCGGTCCCGGCAGGCGACCGCACCCCGGCAGGCATCCCACCGGCTGAAGCCGGGACTCCCGATCATGGCCTATCCGGACTATGGGTTTCAACGGTCATCAGCCGGATCAGGCGGTCCCGGCAGGCAACCCCGGCCCCGGCAGGCATCCCACCGGCTGAAGCCGGGACTCCCGATCATGGCCTATCCGAACCTATGGAGTTCAACGGTCATCAGCCGGATCAAGCGGTCCCGACAGGCGGCCGCGACCCCGGCAGGCATCCCACCGGCTGAAGCCGGGACTCCCGATCATGGCCTATCCGAACCTATGGGTTTCAACGGTCATCAGCCGGATCAGGCGGTCCCGGTAGGCGACCGCACCCCGGCAGGCATCCCACCGGCTGAAGCCGGGACTCCCGATCATGGCCTATCCGAACCTATGGGTTTCAACGGTCACCAGCCGGATCAGGCGGTCCCGGTAGGCGACCGCGGCCCCGGCAGGCATCCCACCGGCTGAAGCCGGGACTCCCGATCATGGCCTATCCGGACCTATGTTCTCAAAGTTCTTTAGCCAGTCGCATGCCTGCCGTCGTCCGTCGTCCGTCGCCCGTAATGGTAAGGTTACAATGCCTCAATCGCTAATCCCCAATCCCCAATCGCCATCCCCCAATCGCCAATCGCTAATCCCCAATTCACATACGTTCAACTCTATGGTATGCTCAGATTGGATGAAGGTGCAACCTGCAACCTGCAACCTGCAACCTGTCACCTCTACTCAACAAAGGAGCCGGCTATGCCCGATACCACGACCCTGATGATCACGCTGCCCGCCGATGAAGCCCTGGCTGCCCAGCTTGAACAGCGCCTCGCCCGCCACGCCGAGGTGATGCGTCAGCCGCCCGAGACGCTCAGCCTGGAGGCGATTTTCCTGATAGTCTCTATCGGCGCTTCCGGTGCGGGAATCATGGCTGCGGGAGCGGCAACCGTTGCCTCGGTAACAGAGTTTATCAAGAACATTCTGGAAATTCGGCAGTTACTTATCCAGCAGGGCCGCGCCGCCGAGGTACGGATTGGCCCGCCCACCGGCCCCGCCCGCAGCCTGGCCGACGCCGATGAAGCCTTTCTCAAGCAACTACTCGGAGTGGACGCATGACTGCCGATCTCGATCTTGTTATCGCCCTGAATCCCCCGCCCGCCGATGCGCCGCCGGAGACGCTGGCACAGATTACGCTGCGCTATGATGCGGAAGGACTACAACACAGCGGCAATTTGCTGACTGACCCGCTTTCTGAGGCCGAACGGAGTGAACTGCGCTGGTATCTCGAAGACTACTGGCGCTGGCCGTTTGAACAGTTCCAAGAGCGGGGCCAGGCGATGGAAGCACTGCTCCCCGAACTGGGGCGGCGGCTGTATGCCCAGGTCTTCAGCGGGGATGCCGCCCGGGATATCTTGCAGGCATGGCGCCATGCCGACCCCGGCGAGGGCTCCCGGCGGATCAGTATTGTCAGCAGCATGCCGGCGGCGCTGGCGCTCCCCTGGGAGTTGCTGCACGATACGACCGGCTTCCTGGTCTTGCGCACGCGCCAGCCGGTGGCGATTGTCCGCCGGGTGCCACGGCAGGAGGGCAGCGGGCAGCGGTTAGCCTTTACCCCGCCGCTGCGCATCCTGCTGGTGACGGCCCGCCCCGAGGGAGCCGGGTTTATCGACCCGCGCGGGATTGCCCGCCCGCTCTATGACGCGGTGGAGGAGCAGATGGCTGCGGGCGAACTGGTGCTCGAGTATCTGCGCCCGCCCACGCTGCCCGCCCTGGTTGCCCGCCTGAACGACCCGCAGCAACCGGCGGTACATATCCTGCACTTCGATGGGCATGGCACCTTTGTCGCCGACCGGCAGCCCGCCGAGGTCGCCGCCGATGGGGTGCGCCTGGCGACCGGCGGCAGTGGGGCGCTGGCCTTTGAGGATGATGCCGGCAACCTGGCGCTGATCCCGGCCGGCGACCTGGCGAACATCCTGGGCTCAAGCGGGGTGAAGCTGGCGCTGCTGACCGCCTGCAAGAGCGCCGTCAGCGCGGCGGACGATGCCTTTAGCAGCGTGGCCGGGCAGTTGATCAAGGGCGGCGTGGATGCGGTGATTGCGATGAGCGCCAGCCTGCTGGTTGCCAGCGCCACCCGCTACACCGGGGTGTTCTACCGCGCGTTGGCCCGGAATATCCCGGTGACGACGGCGCACGAGCAGTCCCGCCAGCAACTCTATGCCGATCCGCAGCGCCACGTCTTGCAGCGCACGCGTGATGCGCCGGGCAAGCCGGTGCAGTTGCGCGACTGGTGGCTGCCGCACTTCTACCAGCAGCGCCCGCTCAACTTTGCGCCGGAGGCGACGGCGCAGCCGGTGCCGCTGCCGGTGGCGACCTGTAAGCTGACCGGCTTCCCGCACCCGCCGCGCTATGGCTTTGGTGGGCGCGCGCGCGAACTGCTGACGCTGGAGCGCGCCCTGCTCAAGGGTAAGCTGCTGGTGATCCATGGCTTTGGCGGGCAGGGCAAAACCAGCCTGGCAAGCGAGGCGGCGGACTGGCTGACCCGCACCGGGATGTATTGCGGGGCGCTCTTCCTGAGTATGGAGGGCAGCAGCGGCGGCGCGGGCTGGCTGCTGGCGGAGCTGGCACGCCACCTGGGGTGCTACGACGGCAACTTCAACCCGGACGACCCGCCGGCAGCGCTGGCGCAGGTGCGGCCCCGCCTGCGGGAGCAGCCCACCCTGCTGGTGGTGGACAACCTCGAGAGCATCCTGCCGCGCGGCGATGCCCCGCTCGCCCCCGCAGAACGAACGCAACTCTGGGACGTTCTCTGTGCCCTGGCCGGCCTGCCCGCGACCAGCCCCCCCTTCACCCCTTCACCCGTTCACCCCTGCGGTGTTGTGTTAACAACGCGGGATACCGAGTTTGGCGACCCGCGCCTGCAGCCGGGCATGCAGACCGCGCATCTGCACCTGGCGGGACTGAGCGAGGCCGATGCCTACGCCCTGGCAAGCCGCCTGCTGGAGGTGCATTCCATCGGGCGGGAGCGCGCGCCCTACCCGGAGCTGATGCAACTGCTGGCGCAACTGGACTACCACCCGCTGGCGCTGGAGCAGGTGCTGCCGCTGCTACGCGAGGAGCCGCTTGACCGGGTGCTGCTGGACTTTAGCGCCCTGCTGGAGCGTTGCCTGGACGCGGATGTGACGGGGCGCAATCGCTCCCTGCTGGCCTCGCTGGACTACTCGCTATGCCGGCTGACCGAGGCGCAGCGGGAGTTGCTGCCCCGCCTGGCGCTGTTTGAGGGCGGCGCGAATGAGGACGATCTGCTGGCGATTACCGAAATACCCGAAAGCGCGTGGCAGGATCTACGCAAAGGGCTGGAGCAGGCCGCGCTGATCAGCCCGGAGCGGATCGGCAACTACACCGCGCCCTTCCTGCGCTTCCACCCGGTGCTGGCCCCGGCGCTGCGGCGCATGCCCGGCGCGGACGACCCGGCGCGGCAGGGGCGCTACGCCACGCGCTACCACGCCGTGGCAAACTATCTCTACAGAGAAGACACGCGCAACCCGCTGCCGGTGCGGGCGCTGGTGCAGCGCGAACTGCCCAACCTGCGCCGCGCCTTTGACATGCTGCGCGCCCGGGGCGACTATGCGGCGGCGGTGGACATGGCCGACAGCATTGCCTGGTTCCTGAACTACTTCAGCCTGGGGCGCGAGCTGGCCGACCTGCGCAGGAAGCAGGCGGACGTGGCTAAACGGATACCCCAGGACGACGGGGCGCTCTCGCAGGCCGAGTATCTGTACGCCGATGGGCAGGGCAAGGATGCCTACAACCGGCGCGATCTGCCGGCGGCCTACAACCAGTTCAGCGCGCTGCTGGCGCGGATCGAGGCCCAACCGGCGGGCGCGCCGCGCGGCCCCGGCTCCTACGAACAGTGCGTGACGCTGGGTCGGCTGGCCCGCTGCCTGCAATTCGGTGGGCAACCGGCGGCGGCAGAACCCCAACTGCGCCGCGCCCTGGATGTCATCGACGGGTTGATCGCGGCGCAACCCGATAACCCGACGCGCATCCGCCAACGCGGCGCGCTGCTGACGGACCTGGGCGACGTGCTGCGGGACCAGGGGCGCTATGCCGGGGCCCGCGCGGCGTATGAAGATGCGGAACAGATTGCCAAAGAACAGGACGATACCCGGCAGCAGGGTGTGGTCCTGGGGCAACTCGGCACCCTGGCGCTGCGGCAGCGCGACTACGCCGAGGCCACCCGGCGCTACCGCGAGGCGCTGGAACTCTTCCGCCGCATGGGTGAACCGGAGATGGAGGCCGTCGCCTGGCACCAGCTTGGCATAGTCGCCCAGGAGCAGGCCCAATCCGTGGCCCGATCCGGAGGGGCGCAGCACGCTGCGCCCCTGTGGGCCGAGGCCGAACGCTGCTACCGCGAGAGCCTGACCCTGCATGAGCGGCAGGGTCAGGCGGCGAAAGCGGCGGCGACCTGCAACCAGCTTGCCATTGTCGCCAGGGGCGCGGGCCGCCCCACCGAGGCCGCGGGCTGGTATCAACGAGCTATTGCGATTGCCGAGCGGATTAACGAGGATAAGAATCTGGCAGCCATGCTCAACAACCTCGCCGACCTGCTGCTGGCCGAGGTCCGCGCCGGGCGGATGGGGCGCGAGCGGCTGGCGGAGGCGCGCGGCTCTGCGCAGCGGGCGCTGGCAATCAAAGAGACGCTTGATCTCTCGACGCAGCCCTGGACAACCCTCAACATCCTGGCGGAAATTGCCGAGTTGGAGGGGGCGTTGGACCACGAAAGCCGCGAAGGGCCGGACCACGAAACCCGCGAAGGGTCGGACCACAAAACCCGCGAAGGGCTGGACCACGAAAGCCGCGAAAGGGACGAAAGCCGCGAAAGGGCGCGGGCCTATCGGCGGCGGGAGCGCGAGACCTTTGCACAGTTTGCGGGCAACCGCTGGCATATTGACCGGCAGCATGGCGCGCTGATCCGGGCTATCGCCGCCGTTGCGCAGGGCGCTGCATCGCAGCGGGCGACGGTGGAGGCAGAGTTCCCGAAGATGGAAGCGGTAGATGCCTGGCGCAATGTTCCGGCTGCGATTCGCCGTTTGTGGGATGGCGAGCGCGACTGGCATGCGCTGTGCGAAGATGTTGGTGCGCAACACCCTTCCCTGCTCATCCTGCGGGTGCTGGAGACGCTGGGGGAGGCGGTGACGGGGTGACGGGGTGACGGGGTGATGGGGTGAAGGGGTGATGGGTGATGGGGGCGGGTTAATCCGATGTGGGGCTCGCGGTGTTCTCCGGGACAAAAAACAGCTAATCCGCGAACACGCCCATCTGCTCCTCCAGCAGTTCGATCTGCCGCTCCAGTTCCCCCGGCATGGCTACCCGTTCACGGACGATCCAGGGCAGGCCCAGGAATGCCGACCCCAGCGCCCGGCGCGTCGTGTCACTGGTCAGCGCGGCACGCAGCAGCCTGGCCGTCAAACGCAGGTTATGCCGGTGCGAGCGGCGCAGCCAGGCCGTCCAGAGCCAGTTGCGCGTCCCCTCGATCTGTCGCCGGCTGGTATCCCGTTGGCGGGAGGGATGATGATGCGCCACCAGCGTGTCGATATAGGCCAGCCCCCAGCCGTGGCGGGCCAGGTCAATCGCTGGCAGCGCCTCCTCCCCTCCCGAACCAAAGCGCTCGTGGAAGCCGTTGATCTCCAGGAACGCCGCGCGGCGCACCAGCGCACCACAGCCGACAAAGCCCAGGATGGGAATGCCGGGGAGATCTGCCGGTCGTGGCAGCGGACTGCGCTGCATCAACGCGCAGCATGGATCGAGCCGCTCTTCCGGCCCGGCCTTGATGCGCGCCATTATCAGCCCCAGCCGGGGATACTCTTCAAAAATCCGAATCGCCTGCGCCGGCGTACCCCGCGCCCACCAGGAATCATCATCGGCGAAGGCAATGTAGGGCTGCTGCACATGGCGCACACCATAGTTGCGCGCAATCGCGCCGAGATTCTGCGCCAGCGGGATAATGTCTACCTGCGGGAATCGCTCCCGAACCTCGGCAACCGTTCCATCGGTCGAAGCGTTGTCCACCACGACGATCGGGTACGCGGCTTCCAGCGCATGCAACTGCTCCAGCGTGCGCCGGAGCGTCTCCCGGCGGTTGCGCGTAACAATGACGATGGCAAGCGGTGGCGTAGGCATTACGCGCCTCGCGCTGGTTCAAGCGATGCTACTTGCGGACGATAGAGCTGCCCGTCCCTGGTCAGCATTCCCCGCGCTACTGCTTCGTCCAGCATGCGTGTAGCGCTGGTGAGATCGAGGTCATAGGCAACCGCGATCTCGCCGGCCGTGACGCGCTGCCAGAAGGCAATATAGGCGGTAAGGTCGCCCACCAGTTGCGTGGGAGCCAGATCTGGTGCAATTCGGGCCAGCGCCTCGCGCAGGGCCGGGTAGGGCCGGTAGCCCACGACGATTACGGCGGGTCCGGTCGTGTGCCGCATAATCAGCGTGGGGAAGCGTCCGATATCGCGGTAGCGTGCGTCCTTCAGATCCTCGCGGAAGGCTTCCAACACCGGCGCGCTGTTCAGGTCATGCTGAAACCGGGCAACATCCAGGTGCGCGGACAACGCCTCCGCCAGCGCCGCCAGGACCTCGGTGCGGGCAATGTTGCGCTGCTCCAGCATCACCGCCTCGCGCAGTCGTCGCAGGTACATTGCGCCGATTGTCTGTCCCTGCTGCTCGGCGGCCTTGACTGCGATGCAGGCCGGGTAAGATGAGGCGGGCGGGTCCACGCTCCAGATGCCGGCCGCGACCGGCATGCCGCTGATCTGCTCAACCTGAAGCCAGGCCGGTCCCATCTGCGCCGGGCGGCTGATATCGTTGAGCGGATCGGCAAACTGCTGCCAGTTGGCGATCAGACCGCCCATCACCATGCGCCGGCTGATCTGATCGGCAAACTCATAGCGGAGGCGTCGCCAGTGCGGTTCAAACGCCCAGCTCCAGGAGCAGAGCGGATCGGTGTAGTAGACGATTTCAACCTGGGGCGTCGTCGGTGTGGACCCTGTTCCATTCCGGCAGACCTGCGCCGGTTCCGTGATGGTGCAACTCGGTACCATGATAACTTCTCCAAAAGCTGCTCAAACCGCCGAGACGCAGAGTACGCCGAGCTATTCGCCGGCATGGAGGTATGTGTAGCATATTCCACGTCTCCACAACGTAATTACGCGTAACCGTTAACCCATAACCGTTAACCCATAACCGTTAACCCATAACCGTTAACCCATAACCCCTACTTCTGCGGCTTCTGTGGGCTACCGCTGCTGGTTTGCGGATATTGCGACCACTGGTTCGCTCCGCTGCCGACCGCCGCTTTGATCTCCTGGCTGCGCTGCCGGCTCAACTGCTGGTCTTTCTGCTGGACCTCTTCGGGGGTCTGGCTGGTTCCCTGGATCGGGTGATTCGTCGTCATTCCCTCGGTCTGGATCACATGCTGAATAGGATCGTCGATATACTCCCAGCTCTCGCCCGCACCCCACGGTCCCTGACCCTGGTTCCAGGGGCCACGCGCACTGGTGCCGTTCGACAGGTTGAAGTAGTTGTGGGTAAAGTGCGGATTGCCCTGCAACACACCCGGTGGGAAGTTGGGCTCAATCGTGTCCAGGGCTGCCGAGAACATCTGGAAGTGGGCGATCTCGCGGGTCATCAGGAAGCTCAGCGACTCTTTCACCAGCGGATCATCGGTAAACTGCATCAGGTATTCGTAGACAATCTTGGCGCGCGACTCGGCGGCGATATTTGAACGTAAATCCACAGTTAGATCGCCATTTGCATTCACATACGAACCGCTCCAGGGTGTGCCCTGGCTGTCGGTCAGCCGGGGGCCGCCACCGGATAGCGCCAGGAACTGCGGGTTAATCAGCGCCTCATGGATCATCTGCTCCTTGTCCGCCTTGCCCCCCATGAGTTTCATCAGGTCGCTTCGTTCGGCGGCATTTTTCAGATCGCCATTGATGCCGTCGAGGAGCATGGTAATGGTTGCGCCCACAATTTCGAGATGACTGAACTCTTCCGTGGCAATATCCATCAGTAAATCGTATTTATCGGGGTAGGGCTGACGCGCAGCAAACGACTGGACAAAGTATTGCATCGCGGCCTTGAGTTCACCATTCGGGCCGCCAAACTGCTCCAGCAGCATGCCGGCAAAGCGAGGATCGGGACCGGAGACACGCGCATTGAACTGCAGTTCCTTCACATGATAAAACATACCATTCCCCTTTCCTGAACTTTCAGGAAGCTGTTCCGCGCTCCCGATGCTTGCCGCGGAAGAACCGATTGTATCGCCCCCAATAGGCGCTCTTCTACCGGCAAGTTCTGTGCCAGGGTGTGGCTGGAACGGGGCGCCATGGGTCATTTTGACGAAAGCTGTCCGTCCGTGACTCCTGGCACGCATGTTGCGGTACAATAGAATTTATTCAATGCAGTGTGTGTAGCTGTGTTCCATTTATGCGACAGTTGTACTAAATATAATTGACACCGGTTACGCGGTGGGCATACAAATCAGACATATACGTCCACCGCGTAACTCGTGTTACTTCACTGAATAACACAAGTTACGCGGTGGGCATAAAAATCGGACACGTACTCCCACAACGGCAGGCTTCGCCTGCGGCAGCATGGTACTTCATGGATCTTGTTCACAACATTTTTCACTTTGTGAAAAATGTTGTGAACAAGCATAGAATCTTCCGCCCTGCCGCAGGCGCAAAGCTCCGTTCGCGGGGAACCGCGTAACTCGTGTGAATAACAGGAGTTACGCGGTCGTACATTCAGTAGATGGGATTCGCCTCCGGCAGGGCGGAATGGGACATCCTTTTTGGCGGAAATGTTGCACAACGTGCAACATTTCCGCCAAAAAGCTACAGAACGTACCACGCTGTCGCAGGCGAGTCGGGCCGTTCGTTCAGGCACATGCCTCATTTGAATGTGACCGCGTAACTCGTGTGAATAACAGGAGTTACGCGGTCACATTCAAACGGGACGTTTGACCCGATGGAAGCCTGATTCGCCTGCGGCAGCCTGGTACTTGTTTTATTTTTCCACAAAAAATTTGCTCCCAGAGCAAATTTTTTGTGGAAAAGATGGCCCCTTTCCCGTCTTTTTCGGAAATAATGTGGCTCGGAGAGCCACATTATTTCCGAAAAAGGATGTTTTCTTCCGCCCTGCCGGAGGCGAAAAGAACTCGTTCACGGAGGACCGCGTAACTCGTGTGAATAACAGGAGTTACGCGGTCCTTGACCCGGAAGACCGTTGAGCCTCCGGCAGGGCGGAACCGGGCATTCTTTTTCACAGAAATTTTTGCACATCGTGCAAAAATTTCTGTGAAAAAGATCGAAAAGTACCATGCTGCCGCAGGCGAATCTGATGTTCATCGGGCGAAATGTCCTGTTTGAATGCCCACTGCGGAACTCGTATAACCTGTAACCTGATTTGAAAGGTACTTCATGACACGCGTTCTGATACTGCATGCCTCCATCGGCCTGGGGCATCTGCGTGCGGCTACAGCGCTGGAAAGCGCGTTTCAGCAGCGCCAGGTTGAACAGGTCTGGGTTGAGGATTTTTTCGAGGCCGGGCTGCCGCTCTTTGGGAAGCTCTATGCCGGTTCATATACGGAGGTCTCCGAGAAGCTGCCCGAGCTCTGGTCCTACTACTACGAGCGGGTCGATCAGGGCGACTCGCAGATCGGCAAGCGTTTTAGTGAACTGGTCGTACGCCTGGGCATCTTCGGGTTGGATAAGTTTGTTCGCCGCTACAACCCCGATGTGATTGTCTGCACCCATTTCCTGCCGCTGGATATTTTGTTGTCGCTCAAGCGCCAGGGCAAGCTGAACCTGCCGATCTACTGTGTTGTCACCGACTATACCGGGCATATTCTGTGGGCCTACTCCCGCGTTGACGGCTACTTTGTCGGCTCGGACGAGACGGCCCGGCTGTTGGCGCAGCGGGGTGTGCCCGAGTCGCTGATCACCGTGACCGGCATTCCGGTCGATCCGGAGATTGCGCAGTCCAAAGAGCCGGCGCAGATCCGGCAGGCGCATCAGATCGCGGATGGCCCGGTGATCACGTTGATTGGCAGCGGGCTCAATCCCAAAACAGTGCGCCAGATGGTCACGGGCCTGCTGGAGCGGGAGATCAGCGGTACGCTGTTTGTTGTCGCCGGGCGCAACAAGAATCTGCAGGAACAACTGGCCGATCTCCAATCCAGTGCAACGCTGAAGTTGCGCATGGTCGGGTTTATCGACTACCTCGACGATCTGACCGCGATCAGCACGCTGGTTGTCACCAAGGCGGGTGGGCTGATCATCAGCGAGTTGATGGCCCGGCAGACACCGTTGCTGATTGTGGACCCGGTCCCCGGCCAGGAGGAGTGGAACGCTGACTATGTGGTGGCGACCGGAGCCGGGGTGCAGGTGCGCCTGACCGAGATGGTACCGGTGGTGGTGCAGCATCTGCTAAATACGCCCGCCTACCTGGAGGCGCTACGGGCCGGAGCCGGGCGGGCCGGGCAGCCGCAGGCCGCCCTCGATGTGGCCGATGCGATTCTGGCCCGGGTTGGGACAGAGTCTCAGTCGTAATTGACGTACTGTAGCAGAAATTTGTTCGGCTACTTTTTGAAGCGCACAATGTATGCTATCAGGTCGCCCGCTGTTGCCTGGATTGTCTCTACCATAATTTGTTCAGCCTGGGCAGGATTGTACCCGGCTGAACCTGCTCCAATAATCGGAAAGGCGACCGAACGCACGCCGAGGGATAGTGCCACCTGGAGTGCATTGGTCACACAAGCGCGAATCGTTGCCGCCGAGGTATTTCCCAACACGCTGATACTTGCTACATGGATAATATATTTGTAGGGGAGTTCCCCGGCTGAAGTGTAAACGGCGCTGCCCAGGGTCAGCCTGCCCTGCTGTGTCAGTTCACGAAAAGGTTGCAAACCACCCCGTTTTTTAATTACGCCAGACACACCGTGGGGCAGGAGTAGCCACCATGGCAGAATATTCTGGTTCCAGGGATTGACAATTGCTTCGACCGGTTGCTCCAGCAGATCCCCTGTGATGAGACTATGTTGCATCTGACCCTCCCGCCATGCATCTGATTCACACACCTTACGCGGTCATTGACCCGGTAGGGAATATTGCCTCTGGTGGCATCCTAAAGACCAGCCTGTTCTACTGCGCCACCCCATCCTGCCGGTACTGCCCATCCTGTCGGATGAGCAGGCGCTGCTGGGGTAGGTATGCGCCCGCATCCAGCTCGCGCACAAAGGCCATCAGCTTCTCGCTGAGCCGGAAGCGCAGGTACCAGGCGGTGAGTGGATCGCGTGCGCTGCACAGGGCGCGGATCTCCAGCGTCTCCGCCTGGATCTCAGTGACATACACCTCGGACCATACGCCGTCCCAGTCTTCATCTTCTTTCACCAGTTCATGGAACTTGCGGCGGATCTGCTCCACGTCGGTCTGGTAATCCAGATAGAGATGGATCGGTTTAATCAGTTGTGTACTGGTCTTCGTCAGGTTTTGCACCGGCTTGCTCATAAAATATTGGAGCGGCACCACTACCCGGCGTTCGTCCCAGGTCCGAATAGTAAGATAGGTAAAGGTGATCCGCTCAACCATGCCCCACTCCCCCTCGAAGATCACATAGTCACCGACACGCACGGGTTGGGTCAGGCCAATCTGCATACTGGCAACCAGATCCCCCAGCACGCGTTGCGCCGCCACACCAAAGATCACGCTGAGCAGTCCGGCGGAGGCCAGGAAGGATAATTCGAGTCGCTCAAAAACCCCGACATAGTTTAACACCACGGTCATACCAAGCAACAGCGCGCCGAAGATCAAGACACGCCGCAGCACGAACAGGTAGGTTGACCACTCGCGGGCGCGGTCCTGGTTTATATTAATCTCCCGCTGCACATAGCTCTCGGCTACATAGTCGGATGCAAACTTAATAAAGCGCATAACCAGCCATGTATTCGCGATAATGACGAGCAGCAGAACCACAAAATCAAACGAGCGGGTAACCGGACCCGTTAACTGCAGTAACATGCGCACTGACCCGTACAGCCAGAGCAGCCCGATCAGCACCGCCAGCGGAGTTGCCAGCGTGTCCGTCACACCGCGCAGCCAGAAATTCGGCGAGTGGTGGAAGGCCCGCTGCAACGTCTGGTGAATGAACCAGCCGATACCGCCGCTGATGGTCATCAGGATCAGCAGCGCAAGCCACTCCCAGAGTGCAACGTTGCTGCTGTTGTTTTCCTGCAGCCAGGGCGGTATGTGCTCGGTCAGAATGCCGGGGCCGTACTGCTCGTACAACTGCGGAATATTCTCAACCGTATTGGCCGAGAAAACCCAGACCGGGCGGTTATCGCCGACTTTTATGCGTTGTACGCGCACCGGCACGAAGCGACCATCAAGGTTAATTGATCCCAGGCGAATACTCCGCCGAGGCTGCCCGACGATTTCCGGCGGCTCAACCGATAGATCGTCGATCTGACCGTCGGGACGGTCGGGCAGTTTGTCCCAGTCGATCAGCGTATGCTGCTGCAAAATGTAGTAGAGCCGGCGGGCCAGCTCGGGCGCGCGTTCGGCCTGCTGCTCCAGCGGCAGCAGATTCAGGTTGAGCGCGTACCCCGCCGCCGCGAAATGTTCCTGCCGCGCGGCTCTGATGAAATACTCCAGCGCGGCCTGCGGCGTCCGTAGCTCGTCGGCAACGCCTTGCTCCGGCAGCCCCGCGTTCAACTCCTCCCGCTCAAAGTAGACTCCCTGGACCGTGGTATCCGCGCCCTCCCACGTTGCGGGGGGGCGGTTTTCCTGGGCCTGGGCGGGCAGGCTCATCCCCGTTAATACAACAAACAGTATCCCGATACTGCATAGCAGTCGCATATACATCGCACGTTCCCTCAACCGTAAAACTCCAATGTTATCGCGAATATGACCAGCAACATCTATGCCAGGTCGAGAACCGAGAACCGGGAACCAGGCGAGAGAACCGAGAACCGGGAATCAGGCGAGAGAACCGAGAACCGGGAACCGAGAACCGAGAACCATTCCGCTGGTTTCTGCGCGCTCAGTTCTCAAATTCTCAGTTCTCAGTTCTTTGTTCTCAGTTCTTTGTTCTTTGTTCTCAGTTCTTTGTTCTTTGTTCTCAGTTCTTTGTTCTTTGTTCTTTGTTCTTTGCTCTTTGTTCTTTGTTCTTTACTATGGCACAGATATTGCGATAGTTATCACAAAGCCCGGAGGTGTCCCGTTCATTGTCCACCCTGCGGCCCGGTCATCGATGATGCGGGTCGGGTCCGACGCTGTTGTCACACAGGCTATGGCAGCATATGCCGCATGTTTGTGAAGATGAGAAGACAGGGAAAGGATACCCGACTGTGACAACTCCGCAAATTGCCATCGCCTGCCAGGGCGGCGGTAGCCATACCGCCTTTACGGCCGGCGTGCTCAAGCAGATGCTGGAGGAACAAGTACATCAGGAGTACCGGATCGTTGGGCTGAGTGGCACATCCGGTGGCGCGATCTGCGCGCTGCTCGGTTGGTACGGTCTCCTCAAAGATTCGGACAGTGACCAGGCTCCCCGCCGTCTGGTGGAGTTCTGGCAGGATAATGCGACCAATAAGCTCTGGGAGAAAGCCTTCAATCGGGGCGTCGTGGGACTGATGCGCCTGCAGGGGCGCGGCTATCTGCCCAGTGTGGCGATCAGCCCCTCCAACCAGGTGATGTCCTGGATGCAGGATATGCTACAGACACTCTCGCCCCGGGATGAGTTTACCGATTTTCAGGAACTGCTCGAAAAGTATGTGGCGTTCGATGAACTTGGCGACCTGATCGGGCCGTCCAGTCCCCGGCTGTTGCTGGGCGCGGCGAATGTGCTGAATGGAGATTTCAAGGCGTTTGACTCACACCAGGGCGAGATTACGGTTGAGGCGGTACAGGCTTCGGCAGCGATTCCCAGTGTGTTTGAAGCGGTGCATACCAACGGCGGTGCCTACTGGGATGGGCTCTTCTCGCAGAACCCGCCCCTGGCAAACTTTGTCGAGGAGTTTTCGCCCGACAACCGACCCGACGAGATCTGGATTATTCAGATCAACCCGCAGACACGCGCCGAGGTGCCCGACTCGTCCGAAGACATTGCTGACCGGCATAATGAAATGATGGGGAATCTCTCGCTCAACCATGAGATCAGGTTTGTCCAGGCACGCAACCAGTGGATGCAAACCCACGCCGACGGCGCGCAGTCAAACGGCAATGGCATGCAGCCGGTCGTTCTGCGGCGGCTGTTTATGAGCGAGGAGCTACGGCGCAGCCTGGACGAGAGTTCCAAGATGGATCGAGGAGACGACTTTATCGACGACCTGATTGCCGACGGCGCGCAGCAGGCGCAGCGCTTTCTGGGCAACCTGGACGCGCATCTGATTGCGTAACGAATGGTGGGGGGACGCGCGGAAGCGCGTCCGCGTAATGGGTGTGGGAATTATTGGGGCACGGATGCGCTTGTGCGCGTCCGTGTCTCTTTTGAAATCGGTACTCCCCGATCCAGCGCAATCCAGTCTACCAGCACCCCCAGTTCGCGGCCATCGGGAGCCGTAAACGTCGGGCTGTGCAGTTCAACCACCCGTCGGGACGTATTCGCCGGGGGCAGGCGCAGCGTGATGCGCTGCCAGGTGGCATCCAGCATTATCGGCCGGCAGGAATCTGCCACACAGATCCGCACCCTAACCGGGGCATTGTCGGGGCGCGGGGCCGCCAGCCGCACCTGGAGCAGCACCGGCTGATCGATTGATGCTGTTGCCGCCGGTAGCGCCAGGCGAAACCGGGCATGCCCGGTCGTCCAGCGCACCCGCGCATCTTGCAGAAACTCCGCCGGGTAGACCCCACCGACATAGCCAAAATCCAGTCCCTCGCCCACCTCAATCCGGGCCGTCGGCACCGGATCGAGATAGGTCCAGCTCCAATCAACAACATCCTGTTCATCGACATATCGCCCGATAAAAGCCTCCCGTGCGGCGGCATTGCGGCCCTGTTCGCGCAGTAGATCGCCCAGGCGCGCGCTGGCGGCGATATGGTCCAGTTCGTTGCGCCAGGCCCGGCGGTAAGCCGCTTCCGCGCCCGCCGGATCACCCTGCCGGCGGCGCACATCACCCAGCGCGATCCAGCCATCCGGGGTAGAGTCGGCCGCAAGCGCCCGTTTGTAGGCGGCGGCTGCCGCATCCAGGTCGCCCCGACTCAGCGCGATATTACCCACCAGCCGGTGACTGCTGCGTGCTGCTCCCTCCACCGCCCACTTCCAGGGATAGCTGATCACAAAGGTGTAGAGCAGTAGCCCGACCAGTAGCGGTGCCAGCAGTCGGGGAATGTATGCCAGCGGTTGCTTCGTTCCCGCAAACTGCGTCCGGAGATGGGTCACCTGTAGGGCAGCAAAGGGCAGCAAGACCGGAAAGACAAAATGGCGGTAGCGCGACTCGCCATGGGTCAGCAGGGTGATGGCGATAACATAGGCAATCCAGAGCGCCAGCAGCAGCGCCACCAGTTGCCGCTGCGCCAGCGCCCGACTGATCCCAATCACCCCCGCCACCAGGATGACGACGTAGAGCAGATCATCCAGCAGCAGACTGCCCAGGAACACCAGCGGCGGCGGGTCGGACGAGTAATCCGCCAGCAGGAAGCGGTCCTGAATAATTTTGACGCGCCAGAGATGTACCCAGTTCGGCCAGAGCTTGCGCAGCAGAATAGTCGGGTCTTCGCGCAGTCGCTCCAGTCCACGTTCGGTTGCCTCGGCTGCGCGCACCGTGGGATCGGGGATCTGCTCCAGCGTCCTGAAGATCGTCGCCTGATCTTCGCGTGGCTCGTTAAACGCCCAGAGGTTGTAGGACAGCCCGGTCTCGACCAGCACGCACTGCTCATAGGCCAGACAGTTGCGCAGGGTCCAGGGCGCAATCGGCAGCGCCACCGCAACCCCGAAGATTAGCGCGTTAAGCAGCGCACTGTGGTTGAACAGCCCGGCGATACGCTGCCGCACCGTCACCGGCAGCGCCTCCCCGTCAGTTGTGTCAGTTGCTCCGCCCGGCGGCAGCATGATCCAGAGCAGCACCACCGGCAAAAACAGCAGCGGCAGTGAGCGCGTCAGGATTGCCATCCCCATCAATATGCCCGCCGGCACCAGCAGCCCTCGCTTCTGCGCGCTGCGCGCTGCGCGCTGTCGCTTCCAGCGTATCAGGGCAACCAGCGCGGCGGTAAAGCAAAACGTGAATAACGTCTCGCTCATATAGAGGCCGGCAAAGGTGTTGAAGGTAAACAGCAGCGTCGCCCCGAGTGCCGCCAGCAGCGGAACGGTATGCCCTGTGCGTTGAGCCGCTGGTGGGGGCGGTTGAAACGAGAGGATCACCTCCCGCGTCAACCGATAAATCAGATAGACATTGGCCACACTCAGCAGCAGATTGGGTAGTGCGGCCAGGTAGAGATTGCCCCGCGCCAGCCAGAGCGATCCCGCCAGCCAGAGCGGATAGAGCGGCGCACGCAGCCAGTGGTAGCTTGTATAAAACTCCCAGCCCCGCCCAGCCAGCAGATCGTAGGCCACGGTGATATACTCAACCTCGTCATTGGCGGGTTGGTGCAGCGGCTGCGACCAGAGCGCCAGCCGGAGCGCCAGCGCCGGCAGCAGCACCAGCAGCAGCGCGTAGGGCATGCGGAAGATCACCGACAACCGCCGCATACGCCCTCCTCCAGCCGGATCTGATCGACCATCACCCCCAGCATACGCCCATCGGCGCCGGCCGGGTCATAGCGGCGCGGCGTGAAGGTCGGGCTGCGCAGTTCGATCACAATTGTTGAAGTTCCATCTGTGGCAGCAGCGGGCAGTGTCGTGGGCAGCAGCAGCGTGTAGTTCCGCCAGCCCGCTGCCACCCGGAGGTGCCCCAGGGACTGCCCGGCAACCCGGACTTCCAGCCAGGGCGCGGGCGCTGCCTCCGGCCGGCCCGAGGCCAGGCGCAGTTCCAATCGATCAGCATCAACTGGAGCGGTCAGACGCACCTGTGCCACCGCCGTTGTCCAGCGCCAGCCGGCTTCTTCAGGGGCATGGAAGCCGCGTATCATTCCCAGGTCCAGCCCACCACCGATATCGAGGGCAGCCGGGGGCGGTGTGGTAAACCAGCGCCAGGCCCAGGTCTGCAAGTCTTGTAGCGAAGCGGTTTCATAGCGCAACTCCGAACGGGCCGCCGCCGGATCACCCTGCTGCCGCAACTGATCGCCCAGTAGCAGATGGGGCTGTGGATGCGCCGGCAGAATATCAATCGCTTCCCGCAGGATCGTCTCTGCCCGATCTGGATCATCCGCCAGTTGGGCGGCGCGGGCCAACGCTACCCGTGCCAGTATCGATACTTGATCGTAGGCCAGCGCTGCCTGTGCCGCGTCCGTTGCCGCCGCCGCATCGCCCCGCACCAGTGCCCGCTCCGCCTGCGCTAGATGGATATACTTCCAGCCCAGTTGCCAGGCCATGACCGGGTAGGGTCGGTGCAGCAGCAGCAACCCGATAATCAGTAGCACCGGGAGCAACGGCAGAATGATCAACCGGCGTCGCCGACTGCCGTGCGTCGCCTGTCCCACCGGAACAACCGCCAGCGCTGCGTAGGGTAGCAGCACCGGGTAGAGCGGCAGCCGGTAGCGCAGTTCCACATGAAACAGCATGGCCGTCAGCACGATATACAGCGCCCACGGCAGAAACAGCCAGACCGGATTGCGGAGGCACACCGCTACCTTCTGCCGGAAATTCCGCGCATCCGGCCCGCCCATCCCGGCATTCCCTGGTGATCGGGTCAAAACGCCGGCAATTGCGCAGCGGGTGAGGCCCACCGTCCCCCCCAGGATCAGCAGCAGCCAGAGCGCATCCCCCAGCAGTAGCCGCGTCCAGACCTCGGCGGGTGGTATCCAGATCGCCTGGCGATTGCGCATATCGTCGGCATACTCCAGCGCAAAGAAGGCTTGCAACTCATTCCAGGCTTTGCCGGCAAAGTGCCCCGGATTATTTGTGATAACGTCAATCCCGCGTTGCGCCGCCAGTTGCTGCCGCGCCAGCCGATCCTCACCCAGGGCGTAGAGTTGCGCCTTCACCGCCTCGCGCCCGGCGGGATCATTATCCAGCCAGAGATTCTCCGCCCCGGTCGTATCGATCAGGATCAGCCCGCCATAGGTCGTATAGTTGCGGGCCGTCCAGGGCAGCACAACCAGCAGCGTTCCCACGAGGAAGAACAGAGAACTGAGAACGGAGCACCGGGAAATGAAACCTGAGAACCAGGAACTGAGAACTGAGAATCCGCGCTGTTTCATTTGACTCGTTGTATTGGTTGGTGGCGGTTTTGTGGCGAGTAGCAGCCAGAGCGCGCCCAGGGGCAGCAGCGGTAGCGCGACCGCGCGCGTCAGGCAGAGCATGCCCAGGATTACACCGGCTCCGCCCGCAATCAGGCGTTGTGGTCGGGCCGCCGTACGCACCAGCAGCCAGAAGAGCGTGGTTAGCCCGAACAGAAAGAGCGTCTCGGTCAGCAGTTCGGTGGCATTGGCCGCCAGGGTATAACTGGCCGCGCAGAGCAGCGCCGCCAGTCCGGGCAGCAACCGCTGCGCACGCCGGCCCAGGTGGTACCAGTTGACCAGTTCCGCTGTCAGCAGCCAGACCGGGATCACCGTCGCTGCGCTGATCACTGCCTGGAGCAGCCGCAGGTTCTGCACCAGTGAGTCAAAGAGCCAGATGGCGGACGCCAGAAACAGCCCGTAGAGCGGTGGACGCATCAGGCGCAATTCAACATAACGTTTTTCCTGCAGTAAGGTCAGTGCCTGCCCCAGATACTCCTGTTCATCGCCGCCCAGCGGGTAGAATTCACGCCACTGCCAGACAATCAGGCGCAGGGCCAGTGCCACGCCGACCAGCACCGCCATGGGCCAGTATCGCGCAAATAGCAGTAGTATTGGCGTGCGCCAGGCTGCAAAGAAACGCAGGATCTGCGGTTCTTTGCGCCCTTTGCGGCTTTGCGCAAGCGTATTTGGGGCAGGTTGTCGTTCGTTGTGTATCATTCGGCGTTCGTTAGCTCGGCCCAGTCTAGCCGCACCCCGAGGAAGCGCAGTTGCCCCACCTGCGGCCCCTGCTGCCCCAGCAGATCGGCGGCTCCAGGTACAAAGGTATCCGCCTGCAGCGTTATCACCACGTCAGACCCGGCCGGGCCGGCGGGTAGCCGGGCACAGTAGACCTGAACCGCCCGCTGGAGTTCAAAAGTTGCCAGGGTTTGCGCGTCCCGCAGTAGGCGAAACGTCGGCTGGGCCAGATCATCCGGCCAGCCGCGCCCATCGGCCCGCAGGCAGATCTCCTGTGGTTGCCCGCTCCCTGCCTGGGGAAAGCGTAGACGCGCATCCGGGCCGGACCAGCGAAAGGTACCGTCCGCCGCCGGGTCGCCCTCACCCAGGTAGAAGCCCTTGATGTAGCCCAGATCCAGGTCGCCCGCCAGATCCAGCCGGTTATTCGGCAGCGGCGGCGGGTGGAGCCAATCCCAGGCCCAGGCCACCGGGTTCTGATCATCAATGGCGGTGGGCGAGAAGATCTGCCGCGCTGTCTCCCAATCGCCCATCCGCCGGAGCAGTTCGCCGCGCACGATGGTCGTCTGCCAGGGTGCCAGCGGCTTAACCGATTGCTGCTCCAACTGCGCCAGTCCGGCGGCCGGTTCGCCGGCCAGCCCGGCCAGCAGTGGTCGCGCCACTGCTTCAACGTAGGGCGGCACAGCGCCGGTCGCCAGCAGCGCGCGCACTTCCGCCGCGTCGCCCCGGTGCAGCGCTGCCCGAACCTGCTGCTCGATCCGGTAGGCCGGGCGTGCGTTCCAGGCGATGATGCTACTCGCCAGACTCGCCGGGTAGGGACCGAGGTAGGAGGCCCAGTCTGAATCCGCCCCGGCAGGCCGTGGTTCCAGGTAGGCATAGGGCGTCCCGGCAATCAGCGCCAGCAGCAGCGCCAGCGCGAGTGGCAGACGCCGCACACCCGTTACGCCACGCAAGCGCTTCCCCGACATTTTCCCCGCGTCGTTGCCGCGTTTGCCGTTCGCCAGCAGAAAGTATGCCGCAAAGATAAACGCAAACGGCAGCAGCGGCAGGCGAAAGCGGTTAATCGCAAACAGCAGCGGCGCGGTCAGCAGGTTGTAGAGCCACCAGAGCAAGATTAAAGAACTGAGGACTGAGAACTGAGAACCGAGAACTGAGAACCACGAGTTGTGGTCGGTGGTCTGCCGTCTGCGGACTGCCCGGTTTGCCATGGCCCAGCCGAGCACTGCCAGTGGTAGGATCAACACATACAGCGTATCATCCAGCAGGAAGAGTGCCAGAGTGTAGGGGCGTGGCAGCCAACCCAGGGTAAAGCCATCGGTCAGGCGTTCCGCGCCGGTATAGTTGATCTGAAAGAGATCAATAAACTCACCCAGGCTTTTGTCCACAAAGGCCCACGGTCTGGCCTGTAGCAGACAGAGCCCCTCGGCCACCATAAGTTGTTGGCGCTGCCCCTGCGTAATCTCTCCTACCGGACGATCAAGCGCTGCCAACAGTCGGGGATCATCCTGTTGCCGCAGGCAGGCGTCTTCCAGCAGTGCCCGGCGTGCTTCCGACGTCAACTGCGGATCGAGCAGCGCCAGCACAAAGTTGCGCGGGGGCGCATCCCGCCGCTCGCCGTCGTAGGCGGTGCGTGCGCCCAGCATCAGGTTGTAGGCTCCGGTGGTGTCAACCACAATCCGGCCGCCATACAACCGACTGGCATAAACGGACCAGGGCAGGATCACAACGAGTGCGCTGCCCAGGAAGACCAGTAGTGCAATTGTCGCCAATCGGCGGTTGCGATCAGCCGTTCCCCCGTTCCTGCGCCTGCGCCCCGCCAGGAAAACCCAGAGCACCGCCAGCGGCAGAAACCCCAGCGTCAGCCCGCGCGTGAGGGTTGCCAACCCCAGCAGCCCACCCGCCACGGCCAGCGCTATCAGGCCACGCCCTGATCTCGCTTGCTCATCCGGCCCGGCCCAGATCCCCAGCGCCACAAACGTTCCCAGCAGCAACGTCAAAAAGAGCGTTTCGCTCAACAGCATCTGCGCATATAGCGCAAAGGGCAGATAGAGCGCGGCGCAGAGGCCGGCCCCTGCCGCAACCCGGCGCTGCTGCAACCATGCGATCCCGCTTGCGTTGCTAATCTGCAGCGCCAACTGGTAGACCAACCCGACATTGAGCAGACTCAGCAATGTCTGCGTGGCATAGATTGCCGGCAGGTTGAGCCCGAAGAGCCGGAGATGCCCTGCCAGGAAGAGCGGGTAGAGCGGCGCACGCGTCCAGAGCCACTGCTGATGCCAGGTAAAGCCGCGCCCATGCGCCAGCCAGTCCGCCGCCGCCAGATACTCGGCCTCATCGCTGATCAGCCCAGTGCGCGGCAGGTTGCCCCAGAACACCACGCGCAGCAGCAGCGCCAGCAGCAACACCAGCAGCAGTAGCCAGTGCCGCGCCAGCAGCGACTGACGGCTGGAACTGACTTCAAGGAGACGGTTAGGGGCGGGCGGGTTGTATGTTTCGGGAGGAATAATCGATCTTTTCACAGTAAGGATATATGGTTACGTCTACTCCGGCGCAATAATCTCGACGGTGCCCAGTCGCAGGCGGTTGTTATCCAGTACCTCCGCACCCTCCGCACGGTTGACCGGCAGCCGCGCCGTCGGTGCCGGATCACCCGGCCGCGTAACCCCCAGCAGCAGCGTGTAGCGTCCCGGCGGCAGATCATCCGGCAGCGGGATGGCGCGCTCATCGTGGACCGGGTTGCCCGGCAGCCAGGTGCTCGTCGGCAAATAACCCTCCAGCGGCGGGCCATCCGTGCCGGCGGCGGGTGGCACCGCACAATCCCGGCAGAGATGCAGGAACATGGCATAGTCTTCTGCCGGCGGCCGGGTCACATCCCAGAAGAGCGTGATCGGCAGCGTGCCCCCGGCGCGGTAGACTCCCGCCCCCGCCGGCGTGGTCGCCTTGAGCGTGTAGCCCAGCAGTTCAATCTCCTCGCCAAAGCGAGCGGAGAGCTGCGTCGTCGGTTGCGGTACCTCCCCGGTCTCGTAGGCTTCGGGCGAGTCCTGGCAGAAGAGATGCGCGCCGTTAAAGCGCCAGATGCCGCAGGGCCACTTCTGCTGCTCAAAGCTGTAGCGGAAGTACAACCCGACCAGGCCATACGCATCCCCTTCAGTCAGAGGCCGATCCACCGTGCGCGCATGCTCGGGCGCAATCAGCAAGAAGCTGCGCACATGCCCGGCGAAGCGCTCCCGGCGTTGCGTGTCCCAATCCTTCTGGCTAAACTCCACCTGTCCCTGTTTGAACGTGTCGAATACCACCGGCTCCGGCGGCGGATCTTCCGTGAGTCGTTGCATATAGTAATCATACAGCGGCCGCAGATAAAATGGATGGATAATCACCAGGTCATCCGGATGCACCCGTAGCGCCAGTTCCTCCAGCGCCGCCCGGTATTGTTCCTTCACCGGGTCGCCCGAAAATAACCCCTGCTTCGGTTGTAGCAATACCGCTGCATCCACCGCCAGCGCCGCCGCAACCAGCAGACCGGCGACCCAGGGCAACAACTGCCGCTGCACAACCATCCACCCGGGAGGGACGCGCAGCGGCGCGTCCGCCTCCCGCCTGTCGGGAACATCCGGCCATCCGGTAGGGACGCGCTGCTGCGCGTCCGTCTCCCGGGTGGACAAGGGATAGACCAGCAACAGCAGCCACGCCGGGAAGATTAGAATCAGATAGCGTGCCTCGTACAACCGGGTAAAGGCCAGTTGCGTCAGAAACAGCCCCGGTGGGATCAGCAGAAAGCAGAGCAACACAATCCGTGGCGTTGGATCGACTGTCTGCCGCCGCCGCAGTAGATCGTGTAGGAGTGCCGCGCCGCCCCACAGGGTCAGGACAATCCAGGGCAGCAACCATGAGCCGGGAACCTCGCCCGGCCAGCGGTCTACGCTGAAGCGCACAAAGGTCAACCGGATCGCCTCGAGCGGGGCTGCCGGAATGTAGGCTCCGGTCGCTGCCTGCTCATCGCCCAACCCCTGCACCATCGCGGCGATCACACCCACGCCCGCTGCCGCCAGCACCAGCCATGGACCGGCGTGCAGCAGCCGGGGCCGCCCCGCCGTTCCCTTTCCGCCGGGCCGATCCGCCGACACATTCCCGCGTCGCCGCGTCAGCAGGATGGCGGCCCCGGCTGCCAGCAACAGCAACAGCGCCAACCGATGCACAAAGATGCTGGTCAGCGCCAGCGCCGCAAACAACCCCCAGTCCCGCCGGCTGTCCCGCCGGGTGGCATTGTCATCGGTAAGGACGCGCAGCAGCGCGTCCGTCGCCCCAGGCTGGCGGCTCACGCTCCAGGATGCATTGTCAGCGGTAGGGACGTGCTGCTGTGCGTCCACCTCGCCTCGGCGCAATGCCCGCAGCAAACTCCAGAGCAGCAACGTCGCCACCAGCAACAGCAGGCTGTAGGTTTTGGCCTCCTGTGCGTACCAGAGCGCAAATGGCGCGGCCAGCAGCAGCAGCGCCGCCACCAGCGGCCGCGGATCGCCACGGGCCTGTCCGGCATGCTCCGGCGGCGGGCGAAAGAGTTCCCGTCCGGCAACATAGAGCGCCACCACTGCGCCCGCGCCCGCCAGCGCCGAGGGAAAGCGCAGCGCCCACGCGCTATCCCCCGCCGGCGCTACCCACGCCTTGAGCAGCAGATGGTAGAGCGGATAGGCCGCATCCGGGCTGAACAGCTCGCGCAACAGCACGCCCCAGGGTTGTTGGATCGTCTGCCAGGTGCTGCCCTCATCCAGCCAGAGACTCTGGGCATCCAGTCGGAAAAGCCGGAGCAGCAGCGCTACCACGAACAACGCCGGAACCAGGAACCGGGAGTTAAGCAGTGCCACCCCGAAATGGCGCATCCGCGTGCCTGCTGCCGGGAGCGGATTATGCAATTTTGCCGGCGATTGTTTCGTGCTGAGTTCCCGATACTTCATACGTTGTATAATCCAACTGATACAGTCCTGCGTGTGGAGACGGATAGCGCCACCGGCAGGGTAGAACAGAACATCTTTTTCCACCAAAAATTTGCACAACGTGCAAATTTTTGGTGGAAAAAGATGAATAAAGTACCATGCTGCCGCAGGCGAAGATCGTGCTGCATCTAGTCATACGCTTGGGTTGAAAGCCCACCGCGTAACGCATGTTCATAACAACACAATGTTCTCGCGTTCCTGCGTCACATGGCGCGTGGCATTGCGCGTATCCACAACTGCCGGCGCGCAGGCCACAATCTGATCGTAGTCAAAGGCGCTATGATCGGTGATAATGACCGCGCAGTCGGCGCTTCGCAGCAGATCTTCGGTCAACGGCACGGTATGATACACTGCCCCGGCGTGTGTTTCAAATGTCTCGATATGTGGGTCGCACAGGACAATCTCGCCCCCATCCGCTGTCAGCAACTCCAGCACCTTGAAAACCGGCGACTCGCGGTAGTCGTCTACATCTTTTTTGTAGGCCACCCCCAGCAGCAGCACGGTTGCGCCGTTGAGCGCCTTCCGCTGCCGGTTGAGCGCCCGCACCACCAGATCATGCACATGGCGCGGCATCTGGGTGTTGATCTCCCCCGCCAGTTCAATAAAGCGGGTGGTCATATCAAACTCGCGTGCCTTCCAGGTCAGGTAGAAGGGGTCGATCGGGATGCAGTGTCCGCCCAGGCCAGGACCGGGCGTAAAGGGCATAAAGCCAAACGGTTTGGTCGCCGCCGCTGCGATCACCTCCCACACATTCAGTTCCATTCGATCACACAGCAGCGCCAGTTCATTCACCAGCGCAATATTGACCGCACGAAAAATATTCTCGAAGAGCTTGGTCAGCTCGGCAACGCGGGGCGAGGAGACCGGCACAACCTGGCTGGTAATCTGGCGGTAGAATGTCGTGGCGAGGTCGGTACAGGTTGCGGTAACGCCGCCAACCACCTTGGGCGTGTTCTCAACCGTCCAGCCCTTGCTGCTGGTCTGTCCCGGATCGATCCGTTCGGGCGAGAAGGCCAGAAACATATCTTCACCCACCCGCAACCCGGTCGCCTCCAGGCGCGACTGCACCAACTCCTCAGTGGTGCCGGGATAGGTGGTGCTCTCCAGGATCACCAGTTGACCCGCGCGCAGCATCCGTGCCACATTCTCGCCGGCCTGCTCCACATGGCGCATATCCGGGTCGCGTGTATCGTTCAGGGGCGTGGGCACGCAGATGATGACCAGATCACACGCCCGCAGGCGGCGCATGTCGGTTGTCGCTTCCAGCATGCCGGTCTGCCGTAGTTCCTGCAACAATCCGGAAGAGATATCGCCGATGTAACTCTCGCCATTGTTCAGTGCGTTAACTCGCTCGCGGCTCAGGTCGAAGCCCAGGACCGGGAAGCCCACCCCGGCGGCCCGTACCGCCAGCGGCAACCCGACATAGCCCATCCCGATCACCCCGACCTGGGCCGTGTGTGTCTCGATCTTCTGCTGAAGTTCCTGTTGTACCATCACATGTTTGCTCCCACACGTAAAAGCTCTCACGACTTACCGACTACGGACTACGGATTACGGACTACGGATTACCGACGCATACACCCGCTCGAACCGGGCGGCGGTCTGCTCCCAGGTCAACTCGCGCTCGATCCGCTGCCGCGCCGCGTTTCCCAGGCGTGCCGCCAGCGCCGGATTACTCAGCAGACGGTTGATTGCTGATGCCAGCAGTGCCGGCTCCTTGTCGGGAACCAGGAGCCCATGCATGCCATCATCAATCACATCCGGCACCCCGGCCACCCGCGAGGCCACAATCGGCCGTCCGGTGCCCATTGCCTCCAGCAGCACATTCGGCAGACCGTCCGCCCCTTGATGCCGCACAATCGGCAGCGTAAAAATATCGGCGGCGGCCATGTAGGTTGCGGCCCGGCGGCGCTCCAACTGCCCGGTGAAACAGACCCGGTGGGCAATCCCCAGGCGATCAGCCTGCTGCTCCAGGGTCGTGCGCAGGTCGCCATACCCTACCAGTGCCAGCAGCGCATCGGGATGCTCCGCCAGCACGCGCGGCCACGCATCCAGCAGCACCCCGAAGCCTTTCTTGTGAACCAGCCGTCCGAGTGCCACCACCAGCGGCGCCGCGTCCGCCAGGCCCAACTCACTTCGCACCTGCCGCCGAGCCGCCGGGTCCGGCCGAAACTCCTGCGGATTAACGCCGTAGGGAATCACATGGCTGGTGGCGACCGGCGTGCCCAGGCGCAAACTCCGCTGCCGCAGATCGGCGCTGCATGCCGTCACCGCCGCCGCCGCGCGCAGGGTCATCCCGGCTGTGGCCGACAGCGCCCAGTGTCGCTCCGACAGATAGACATCACTCCCATGCAGGCTCACCACCAGCGGGATGCCATACTGCCGGGCCACCAGCACTGCCGGGACGCCGTTGGGCAGCACCCAGTGCGCATGGATTACATCAAAAGGACGCGCAAGCCCGGCGTCAGGATGCCGGCTACCATTCGTTGCCTCCGGCCCGTGAACAAGCGTTCCGTGGTCAATCGTTCGATGTAGCGCGCGCACCGTTCCCGACAGCGCAAAGGGGAGCGCAGCCAGCGTCTGCGGCTTGATATCAATATCGCCAAATAGCGACTGGGCATACCCCCAGATATTGAGCGTGGGATGGGGCGCATAGCGAAAGAAGTGCAGGTTAACCCCGCGCTCCGCGGAGGCGCGTTGCACCTGCGGATGCCAGGGCGCAACCAGATGCACGCAGTGGCCCCGCGCCGCCACACCTGCGGCGATTTCCTCGATAAAGGGTGCGGTGGTCTCCCCCGGATATTTCGGGTATGAGGAGGTCAGCATCAAAATTCGCATAGTATTCATTCTGCGGTGGCGGGTGCCCGGCTTCGGAAGGCAGCCGCGTCCCCGTCGCCGCGGCTCTCTGGGAAGCGATAGATCAGCACCCGATTATCGGGCGTCGGACTGGCATAGACCAGGGTAAAATCATCAACCGTCGTGCCGACCGGTGCATCGCGGGCACCGATCAGCGGGGCCAGATTTGCCGCCGCATCGCCCTTGACCCGCAACTGGTTCTCCAGGATCAGATATTCGGCGTCGTAATAGTCCGCCAGGTAGCGTAACATAGCGCGGTCAGCGGTGTAGGGAATCATCACCGCCGGTCGCCCGGTGTGCCAGTTCAGTTGCCAGGGAATGCGCGTCATCATCACCACGTCGGGTGGTGTATTCTCGCGCAGCCAGGTATACGCCGCCAGGTCGGGTGCCCAGCGTCCCGGCTCATCCTCAATTTTCTCCGCGATTTCCGGCCACGAGGGCTGGACAATACTTACAATAGTAACACACACCAGGATCAAACCCAGCGGGCTCCAGCGACCATCGCCAATGGCTGCCAGCCGGTCAAACCCGGCCCAGAGTATCCCGGACGCAAACAGCGCCAGCCAGGGCAGCAGCATCACAAAATAGCGCTCTTCGTTGGTGCGCCAGTAGGTCAGCAGAAAGAGCGTGTAGAGGCCAAATGCCGGCAGCAGCAGACTGAGCAGCCCCCTCCGGGAACGCAACGCCGCCAGCATCCCCAGGAACGCCAGCCATGCGCCCGTCGGCGTCAGCAGATTTTTGTTCCCGCCCCGGCTGACCAGATCGCTTAGACCGTCCGGCAACCCGGACCAGGCGGGCAGCAGGTAATCCCGCGCTGCCTGCACCTGCGTCATAAACTTCTCAAAGGAGTAATCAAACCCCCAGCGCAGAATCCAACTGCGGTCAGGCAGCCCCGGCCCCCCCAGCCGAGTCGTGTAGACGCGGTAGATCTCGTCCCAGGCCTCATCACTATCGCCGCGATAACCGAGCACCCAGGCATCGTAGCGCTCCGTCGAGTAGACCGGCGTCTGAAAGAGCAGCAGATTGCGCACCACATATGGTGATAACAGCAGCAGTGCCGGCACTGACCAGACCAGCCCAACGGAGAGCCAGCGCCGTAGCAGCAGCGACCAGTCACGCGGAAACTGAAGCCGTTGTCCTGCGTCCTGCGTCCTGCGTCCCGTTTGCGCAAGCAACCACAACCCCATCCCCACGGCGATCACCGCGCCACTCGGCTTTTGCAGCATCATCAGGCCGGTAAGCGTGCCGGAGGCGACCAGCAACCGCTGGCGGGTCACTCTTGCCCACAGCCGCCGCCACCAACGCCTGTCCACGGAAAATTCATGCACAACTGCATGCTCTTGCCGCTCCTGCACTGCCCGGTAGAGCAGATAGATCGCCGCCAGCGAGAAGACGACAAACCCCAGATCGCTGGTTGTGTAGATCGTTAACTTGAAAAAGAGGTGGCTGGTCAACGTCAGCAGCGCCGCCGACACGCCGACACGCCGATCCCAGTAGCGTGCCCCGATCTGATAGATCAGCAGCAGCAAGACGATATTAAAGATAAAATTCGGAATCTTGGCGGCCCAGGCATGCTCCCCAAAGATCGCCAGGAACGGCGCAATCCAGACCGGCTGGAGCAACGGCCAGGTCTCCTGCGGGCGGGTCACACCATCGTAGAGCTGGTAGAACTGCGTCACATAATCGACCACCCAACCGCGCCCCGCCACCAGATTGCGCGCCACCACCGCGTTGTCGGCATAGTCTGCATGCCCGACATAGGGCATATCACGCACAACCATCGCTTCATAGCCCAGCCAGATCCCGCCCGACAGGAGCAGCACAGTTAGCGCACCCGCGCGACTGCCCAGCAACCCGACGATACCCTGGGTCAGGCGCGGCAGTCCCTCGCGCCCCAACACCAGCGTCAGGGCCAGCAACCCCGTTCCAAGCAGTCCATACAGCAGGGAGTCGGGGAAGGTTTCGCGGGCCAGATAGAGCGCGGGAAACTGGTAGTTCAGGCTGACGCGGGCCAGCGCATAGCCCAGCCAGGCCAGCGCCGCCGTCAGCAGGCCGTACGCCAGCGCCTCACCCTGCGTGTAGCGCCGCAAGAGCGCACGCAACAGGACGATCAGTGGACGTTGCCAGGTCAGCAGCAGTGCAATCCCCAGCCCCCAGAGCAACACACTCAGTGCCGCGCCCATCCAGAGCCGCAGAAATGTCAGGCCGATCCCTAGCAGCGCCACCGCGCCAATTGTCACCACAAACGCGGGCGTAACCCGGCGCAGCAACCGCAAGAGCAGCAGGTACAGGAACAGCGCCGCCAGAACCAACGCGCCCACCGCGTGCCATGCCGGAGGCAAAATCGCCGTCGGATCGGTTGGTGGCGGTCGTATCCGCACCGCTGCCAGTCGCAGCCCCTTTGGGCGCGGATCATGCCCGAAGGAGACCGTATCCGTAAACGTCGCCGAGCTATTGAGATCAATCGTCAGATCGGGGCCGGTGCGCGCCTCCGCCGGAACAGTAAAAGTATACGCATCCCACTGCGCGGTGGGCGTAAAATTACCAATCCGGGTGCCATCCACCGCTACCGTGACCAGCGGCTGCTCCACCGCAGCGTTGACTACATCATCCGGCCAGCCCTGCGCCAGCAGCGTGACCGCAACATCCGTCCCGACCCCTACGTCGGGCAGCCGCAGTCGCGCATGTTCGCGTGTCCAGCGGCTGCGACCCGTCGGCGCGTCGGGGGTCAGATCATCCGCATAGAAATCGCCACGCGTGACCGCATCCGCCCCCAGCCCGGCACTCGAGTCGAGAAAGAGTTGATCGCCCAGCCAGCCAACCGCCACCGTGCCGCCGGGTGGGGACTGGTAGGCCAGCACGCCCACCAGCAGACTCAACAGCAAAACCAGCAACATCCCCCGCAGGGTATCCCGCCGGGGATGGGCCACCGGGAAAGGGCGTACTGCCGGGGCGGCACGTTCGCTCCCGGCCTGCAATCTATCTCGTACGACCGGCGACCGCGTCCCAGTCGCCGGCTCTCGCGCAGCCTGTTGTTCGTTCGTATGCGACTCCGTTTGCATGGCGTCCATTATACAGCGAGTTGCCCGCATGAAAAATGATCATCCAGTGATGCCCCGCTTACCGCGCCAATGAGCAACACCCACCGCCGCGCCGCTATGCACAGAACCGAAATCCCGACTCGCGTCCTCCGCGTCCTCTGCGCCTCTAAGGAAATTCCGCCTCCGGCAGCATGGTACGTATGTTACCTTTTTGAGAAGAATGTTGCACAGAGTGCAACATTCTTCTCAAAAAGATGTCCGGTACCGCCCTGCCGGAGGCGAATCGGGCTGTTCTTCCAGGGGAACACCTGGTATAGAACCGACCGCGTAAGTCCTGTTATTTGACGCCCCTCACCCTGCCTGGTATGGTATGATCCGAAGTTCGACATCCGAAGTCCGAAGTCCGTACGTTGCACACGGCATACGACATACAGACGA
>JGI12109J20283_10227228_pt1 | contig 97784 bp, 66 predicted proteins | sample ElkSlonscriptome_12_FD_20283 | JGI IMG/M metagenome (IMG submission 20283) | reverse complement strand
GGCGGGGGCTCCCCCCGTCGGCCGAACCTGACGCGGCGTGGAGCAGGGGTAGCTCGTCGGGCTCATAACCCGAAGGTCGGTGGTTCGAATCCACCCGCCGCTACCATAACTGAGTGACAACCGGATTTTGCATTGTCATGCAGAATTAGATACGATGGCCCTGGCAGAGTACCCAGACGCGCCCGGTGCAAAATTATTGCACCGGGCGTTTGTTTGTTTAAAATTTGTTTGTTTAAAATTTGTCTACATCTTGCGCGGTTGGCTATTTCTGTTACAATCTATCTATTCTATCGGCAGATGTGTGAGTCATAATAATTTCGAGGCGGTAATGAGTTACCAGCGTGTTGTGGTGGTGATGCCGGCCTATAATGCTGCCCGGACACTGGAGCGCACTTATCATGATATCCCTCCCGGTGTTGTTGATCACGTCATTCTGGTGGATGATGTGTCTCAAGATGAGACAGTTGCAGTTGCGCAACGTCTAGGATTGCAAGTGGTAATCCATGTACAAAACCGGGGATACGGTGGTAATCAGAAAACATGCTATCTAGAGGCATTACGCTCTGATGCTGATATCGTGGTCATGTTGCATCCGGATTACCAGTATGACTCAACCCGCATTCCGGCGTTGATTGAACCAATCTGTACGGGCCAGTGTGATATGGTGCTCGGCTCACGCCTGCTTGGAGGAAACGGATGGTTCAAAAGTCCGGCGTTGCAGGGGGGGATGCCCATCTGGAAGTATATCTCCAACCGCTTCCTCACCATATGTGAGAATCATGTATTAGGCCAGCATCTTTCCGAATGTCACACCGGGTTTCGAGCTTATAGTCGCCGTCTGCTCGAAAGGATTCCCTTCGTGCTGAATTCCGATGATTTTGTCTTTGATACAGAGATGATTGTTCAAGCGGCGGCGTTTGGGTTCCATATCGGCGAAGTTGCTGTCGAAACCCGTTATTTTGAGGAAGCATCATCGGTAAACTTCCAGCGCAGTATTGTCTATGGACTCAGAACATTGCATGTGCTGGCGCGTTATAGTTTACATCAGCGTGGATTGCAACATTATGCTCAATTCTCACAACATCTGGGTGATGTCATCAGCCCATACCACAGTGCTACACTTTTACGCTCACCTATAAAGCAACGTGCAAAGGTGGATAGTGAAAACTAGCGAGAAACCTCTTTCGTCACAGTATGAGGTAAACAACCAGCATTTGGCAGGCATCCCTGCCTTTTCTGATAGGTTAAAGACTGTAAATGTGTGGGGTTTCTCGACAGTTGCTACAACATTGTGGTTGCCGGCGCTCCTGTTCATTATAACGACCGTAGCATTTTTGCTCATTTTGCGTGCCCCCCCCGCGTGGAAGCTTGATGTTGGTTCGCCGGGTGATAACCGGTTCCTCTATGGTTTCTCTGTTCCTGAAGTTGAAAATGGTGGGACTGCAACATTCCGCTGGAGTTTACCACGCGCGCGCTTCGTGTTGCATGGTGCAAATGCGCGCCCCTCTATTGTAGAGATGCGTCTCTACAACGATCCTCGCCGTCCCATTGATGACCAGCAATTGGTATTGGAACGTGACGGACAGCAGTTTGTGACCCTGGATATCATGGATGGGTGGCGTGTTTACCGCTTTTTACCACCAGGAGATGCTTTTGGTACAGGTGTTAATGTGAAGCGGATCGAGTTGACCAGTGCTACCAATCGTCCGGGCGCACACGACGGTCGCAGGCTCGGTGTTGTCATCGATTGGATCAGGGTTGTACCATTTACGGGGAGTTTCACCTCCCGCCTGGGCGGCGTACCGCTACAACGCGCGCTTTTACTGACCTGGGGTGTGGCGGTTCTAGCGGGTGGGGTGTGGCGGATCAATAGAACGCTACTGCCACATAGACGCCGCTTCGCGCCGGCGCAGGTTTATATCATTGCCGGAGGCGTTGCACTTGGACTCATGGTGTGGGCGTGGCATAATCCTTACACACTGGCGTGGGCCTTACCGGGAATACCATGGACGCTGGGCATTGTAACGCTCGCGCTGATTGGGGGTAAGGCCGTTGCTACTCTTCGCGCAATGATCGCAGCCGCGCGTGAGCGCCTGCAGATCAAGAAACTGCCGGCGATTATTGGTTGGGTAAGCCTGGGATTATTTGTAATAGCACAGTGGTTACTCAACCAGTGGGCTATAGGTTTCGGTCTTGGTCTGATGCTTGGTAGCCTGCTCCTGCTGATATCTGTTTACAGCATGTCACAACCCCCGCAAACCCGACCCTGGCCACCCCACCTCGACACAGGTGGTATTACGCGCACCCAGTCACTACTCCTGCTCGTAGTAATCTTCGTGGTGGCACTGGGGTTACGTCTGTATCGCCTGGATGACCTGCCATACGGTTTGTGGCGTGATGAAGCACGCCACGGTTTGATCGCGCTACGCCTGCTCAATGACCCCGATTACCATCCCATTTATGTAGCATCAGGTCGGGTTAATATGCCTGCACTGGGATTTTACCCATTTGCATTATCATTAAAGCTGTTTGGCGTCCACGACTGGTCTATGCGCCCGGTGGTAGCACTGGCTGGAGCGGTGACGGTCTTTCCTCTGTATGGTCTGGTGGCCCACATCATGCGACGCAGAGATATTGCATTGCTGGCGGTGGCATTGCTCGCAGTTTCAAGCTGGCATCTGACCCTTAGCCGCTTCTCGTTTCCCACTATCTTTGATCCGTTGTTTAGTCTTCTGGGATTATGGTTGCTCCTGGTGGGATTGGAGCATGCGCATGACGATCAGGCAACATCAGCGCACCGACAGCACTCGTCTGTTCAAGTGAGACAACGGCTGAACACGAATATTGCACCCGGCATCCGGCAAGCAGTTACGCTGCTGCTATCGGGTATATGTATCGGTGTGGCGGTACAAACATACCACACCGGGCGATTAGCTCCCGTAGTAGCCGGGTTATTAGCACTTCTCATGCTCCTACAGAATATACGGCGTTGGCGCGTATGGCTTGCCAGTATGATTGTGGTGGGAATAGGATTCACCCTGGCTGTAGCTCCACTAATGGCCTATGTCCTGGATAAACCGGACGCATTCAATGATCGTGTGGGCGGTATCTTTCTCCTACGCGAGTCGGCGCTTAAAGGCCGTTCGCCACTGGCGGTCCTGGATGATGAAGCACTGAAACGCCATCTCCTTATGTTTCATGTTCGCGGTGACAACAACGGACGACACCATGCGCCTGATAGCCCGATGCTTGATTTCGTCACGGGGTTAGGATTTCTGATGGGTTGCGCGACGCTGTTGCGCTACTGGCGTGACTGGCGTAGCATGTTTCTGCTTGGAGCGTTAGGGATTACCCTTATACCCAGTGCATTAGCGGTAGATAGTCCGCATGCAATGCGTAGTATCGGCGCAGTCGGGTTTGCCTGCACAATTGCCGCTTTGGGATGGACAGAGATTGGCCGGGGTATACAAACAAGTTGGGGTAGTACATTGCAGCACCAACAACCAGCATGGCTTCGCCCCCAATTCCGGATGCCGGCGGCAGGACTCATGGTCGTTCTCATAGCGCTGGTACTTAATGCGTGGTTGTATTTCGCACATATGGCAGTTGATAATCGTGTGTGGGGGTCATTCTACCCGGTGCATACGCAGGTTGGAACCTACTTGCGGGATCTGGTTGATAAAGAGGGGCCGGAGGCGTTAAGTCAGATGTATGTCCCCGAGGGGCTCATGCGCAACTCGGTGTTAACTTATATGACCTATGGTCTTCCGGTTAAAACATTTAATGAAGCATCTTTACCCCGCCTGGCACAATCCGAGAGCCGGTTTATCTTATCCGGATACACACTTCAGAAAGATAAGCAGTTGCTGATACCATACATTGGGTCCGATCCTGTTCCACTAGTGTATGGACCTGATTTCCCCAGTCGTGACCAGCCATCATTTGCTGTATACGAGATACCTTAACAGCAAGCAATTCTTTGCTTGCTGTCAGGCACGCATCCTGCTTTCATAAACCGGGTTGCTCTCTTGCATGGTCGGCTATTTCTGTTACAATTTCTGCCCGTGCTCATCAAATATATCTGCTATCGGCGCAGTTTATCGCTGGTAGCGTAACGCAGGATAGATCTATGGCTCGTTCGCTTTCAGGACGTGTGTTATCAAAACCTGTGCGGCTCAACCGGACGCTGGTGCGTCCCTTGCCGGGCACACTGGCGCTCTGGACGGCGCTGCTGCTGGCGCTCTTAACACTGCTGGTGCTAATCCTGAGCTACCGGGTACGCCCAACGGTTGAAATTGATCTGGGTAGTTACCATGACTCGGCATATTTGCGCGACTTTCACGAACGCGAGGTGCGCGAGATAGATGCAACTGCCGCTAATGCCGTTTTTTTCTGGCCCGCAGATCAGAATAGCATAAGCCTTCCCGGTAAGCGTAACGGTACGTGGGTGGCAATTGTCTCTGCCGCTGAGGGCCAACCCGCTGGAGTCCTTGGTAGTGTCATCCTGTCTGTTAATGATCAGCCTTTAACCGTGATGCAACGGCGTAGTCAGAGTCAGTTGGTGGCAATTATTCCGGCGGAACTTGGTAGCGCAGAACAGTTGCGCCTGCGTCTGGAACCGGCGATTGTGGGCAATCCTGACCCGCCGCCTGGTCTGGTTGATCAGGTGGAGTTAGCGCCGGCCCGCACATATCGCTGGAGCCGGGGCGAGAGTCAGATCGTGCTGCCGGGATTGGGACGCGGGGCGTGGCAGGTTGATCTGACGGTGGTTACGCGCCATCCGAATGACCAACCCGTAGAAGCACAGGTATACGCCAATGATACACTCCTCGCCGCGATACCGGATAGCGGTACCGCGCGCCGTATTCGCCTGATGGTTCCGGCAGATCTGATGCACAACGGCGATCTTGAATTAACATTGCGTTCGCAGACGTTTGAAGATCCACGTACAATCGGAATTTACGTATCGCGCGTACTGGTACTACCAGTTGATATACGCGGGAGTGTGCCGCTGTTGCCGCCCTGGAATACCCTGCTCTACGGGATGACACTGGTGCTGTCGCTCTATGCCTGCCTGCGATTATTGTTACACAATTCCGTCGGCAAGAGTAAGCGGGCAATGGTTGTCACAACCCGCGACTGGGGCAGTACCCTGCTGCCGCTGGTGTTGTTGCTGCCGGGAGGTTGGGCGCTGGCAGTTGCGCGTTACCCCACCAGTTTTATATTGCCACGGCTGGCAGTGCTGGCGCTGGTGAGTCTGCTGCTTATTCTGGTATTGCGTCCGCTCCTGGTATGGATCTTTCGCGCGGCGGGTATGCCGGCAGCTGCCGGACCACCCAGCGCAACCGCTGAACAACCGTCGGGTCTGCTGCAACGCTGGTGGCTATCGCTCCGGCGTCCCTGGCCGTTGTTTATCAATGCGCTGCTGTTGACCTTCTTTTTGAGCTACTGGCTCAAGGTCGGCGGGATGCTCTATCCCTACTTTGTCAGCATTGATGTTGGCTGGCATATGGATAAGGTACGCTGGATTCTACAGGGACAGCTTCCGCTGATCTATAGCACCAATAGCCCGCTGAATGAGTTGACTATGCCGACGGCGGAGTGGGGCGAGGCCAAGCCGGTGATTCCCTACTCGCCCTATTTTCATATGTTTGCCACGAGTTTTGCGCTCCTGCCCTGGCCAATGGCATTTACGGCCAATATGTTCAGTGCCGTGATGGATTGCAGCCGGGTGTTTCTGATTGCGCTGATGGTGCGGAAGGTAGGCCTCAGCGAGCGCGGGGCAGTGCTGGCGGCGCTGCTGTATGCGGTGCTGCCGGTGACGTTTCTGCTGCACTCATGGGGTAATATTCCGACAACCTTTGGCCTCTGGTGGACGCTGGCGGCGACGACGGTTGCGCTCGTATCCTGGCAGCAGTTGCATCGGCCCATTCCGTTTATCGGGCTGACCCTGCTCTTGCTAGGATCGCTGCTCTTCTACACTGTAACCGGCGTATTTATGGGCATGTTTGCCGTAATGTTTATCCCGATTTTCTGGTGGACAACCAGCCGACGCACGGATGCAGCGGAACTGCGCGCCGGACTACGTCCGTTTGGGTTGGCGGCGCTAGCGGCGCTGGGGTTGGCGTTGCTGCTCTACTATGGGCAGTATATCTGGCCGATTATCAACCAGACATTGCCCTACATGGCAAGTGTGTTTACCAGCGGTCCGGAGAGTGTGGGAGTTGAACGTGCCTCGTTCGGCCAATATATGTTTAGTTACGTTCCACACCTGGATTATCGCATGTGGCCGGGGGATTATCTCTACTACGGACTGGCGATCCCGCTGCTGCTTACGATTCCCGGTTTTATCGCCCTGCGTAACCGTCCGCTGCTCTGGTCTATTCTGGCGGCATGGTTTACCGTGGGGCTGTTTTTTATGCTGGCCGGATATCGCATCTCGATGGTTGATAAGCAACTGTTCTACATTGTTCCGGCGATCTGCATCTGCTGGGCAGTTTTTGCCGAGCGCTACTGGATGCGAGGGCACTGGGGCAAACTTTTGATTATCACCGTGTATCTATTTACCCTGGTTTCGGCGCTTGATCTCTGGGTGATTCGCATTATACGTTCACCAATGACCTGAAGATGGATAGAGGACAGTACGTGGTTCAAGGTTCGGCCGTCGGGTGGCGACGGGTTACGTTTGGGGTGCAGCGGTTAGCGGCGTATGGCATGCAGTATCATCGGTTTGTGCTGGCAGGCATGATCCTGCTCTATGCGCTGCTGCTGTTTGGCGGACTGACGTTTAAATATTTGCACTGGGGGCAGGGGTATGATCAGATTGACTATCAGCAGTCGATCTGGAATACTACTCAGGGGCGTTTTCTGGAGATTTCGCACTATCGCCATACCAATCATCTCTGGGGGATGGATTTTATCCCGGCGATCCTGCTGATTGTGCCGTTTTATGCGTTGGTTCCCTCGGCGCTGACGCTGAATTTTTTCCAGGCAACGTTTATGGCGCTGGGAGCCTGGCCGGTCTATGGCATTGCGCGCGACCGTTTTCAGGGGTCACCGCTGGCAGGGCTGGGCTGGGCGGCGATCTATCTGCTCTACCCGTCGCTCTGGTTTGTTACGATGAGTGCGCCCTGGCAGCCGCGTACGCTGGCAATACCGGCGCTGCTGGGAGCATTCTACATGCTCCAGCGGCGGCGCTGGTGGCCTTTTCTGGGACTGCTGCTGCTGGCGTTGACTGCGCGTACCGATGTGTCGCTGGTTGTCTTTGCGTTCGGGTTGCTGGCGGGGTTATGGCGGCTGGGCCGGCGTTGGACGCTGCCGCCGCTGCTGCTGGGCCTGGCCTGGTTTTATCTCTCGACAGCGTATATCGTGCCAGCCTTTTACCGCGATGATTATCAGCCACAGGCCGGGCAGATCGGGCGGTCGTATGATGAAACGTGGCCGGGCACGAGTCCGCAACTGGCCTACTATTCGCACCTGGGGAATAGTGCCGGCGAGATTGTCGTGACGATGATTACCCACCCGTTTGACACGCTGCAGTTGATGCTGACGCCACCCAAACTACGCTACCTGTTCTTGATGCTGTTGCCGCTGGCGTTTTTGCCGCTGCTTGCGCCGGATGTGGCGCTGCTTGCCAGTCCGATCCTGGCGATGAATCTGCTCTCAACGCGGGTACACCAGTTCACTATCCGGGAGCAGTATCAGGCGCTGATTATTCCGGGGCTGCTGCTGGCAGCGATTATCGGCGGGGCGCGGCTCTGGAACTGGTGGCGCGCGCGCGACAACCAACGCGGACGGGATAACCGGCAGGCGGCATTTCTGGCGCTGGGTGGCCTGCTGGTCTACACGCTGGCGGTCAATCTGCTGCTCAAGAACCCGGTTGTGACAACACTGCGCTACCGGGAAGATCCGGCACGCATCGCGGTGATGGAAGAGTTGCGGACGATGGTGCCGCCGGATGCATCCGTGGCGACGACATCATTTCTGGCACCGAGGATGATGCCGCGCCGCACGATCTACTATTTGCCGCATGGACCGATGTTCCCGCCGCTGGAGCAGGCCGAGTATCTGTTTATCGACACCCGCGCCAGCGCGCTCCAGGAGACGGCCGAACGGCGCGATTTCGTGACGGAGATCCGCACCTCGCCGGAGTGGACCATTCTGGCCGACCGGGATGATCTGCTGCTGGCGCGACGGGTGGTGCCTGATGAGTGAGGGAACGAAACGTTCGGGGGGCGCGATCGTACGGCAGGCGGGCGGATGGTGGGCGATTACGCTGGTGCTGGTGATGGCGGTGGCGCTGCGGGTGGCGTTCTGGTCATTGCAGGCGCAGAGCGGAGCCGTGCAACCGGCCGACCCGGAGGAATATTACCGGGCCGCAGTACAGTTGCTGCACGGCGGCTATGACGACACGGGCAAGTGGCTGCGTCCACCGCTCTACCCGGCATTTCTGGCATTTATGTTTCTGCTGGGCGGCATCAACGTCTCGCTGGCACTGCTGGGCCAGGCGCTCTTTTCGGCGCTAAGTGTGCTGACCTTTGTGCTGCTGGGAGGCTGGCTGTTTGAACGGCCCAATGTTGCGCTGCTGAGTGGGGTGATTGCGGCGCTGTTTGTGCCGCCGGCGAGCTTTGGCAGTGTGCTGTTTGCCGAGGCGCTGTTTGTGCCGCTGATTATTCTGGCGCTGGCACTACTGGACCGAGTGCTGGTCACCGGCAACCGCTGGATGGCGCTGCTCGGCGGAATCGTGCTAGGGCTGGCGGCGCTGACCCGGGCAGTAGCGCTCTTCTTCATTCCGGTAAGCATGCTGCTCATCTTTTTCTTCAGCCGGCGCAAGAATCCGGAACCGGCGCGGAACCGGCCGGCGCGGCACGGTGTGCGTCCCGCCTGGTCCACGCTGCTGCCGGCTGTGCTGCTTGGCGTGGGCGCGGTCCTGACTATCGGGCCGTGGACCGCACGCAACTATGCGGTTCACGAGCGGCTGATCCTGGTGGATACCAACGGCGGTATCAGCATGTGGTACGGGATGGTGCAGGGGGAGGCGGATCAGCAGCAGGGCGAAGCCCGGCTGGCGACGGTGGAAAACCCGGCCGACCGGCAGGCGCTGGCGGTGCGCATGACCGTTGAGCGGATTGCCGCCGATCCGCTGCTGTTTGTCACCCGCATGCGCTACAAGGTTGCCTCGCTCTTTACGCTGCAACTGCGCAACTTTGCCACGGGTGAACTGGTGACGATCAGCCCGCAGGATGATCATGTGGTGACGGGAGCAGGCGAGAATCCGTTGCGGGTGACACTGATTGCGGATGCGCAGTATGTGCTGGTGATGCTGCTGGGGATTATCGGCCTGAGTTTTGCCCCCTCGTGGCGGCGCGCGCTGCCGACTCTGCTCTGGCTGGCCTTTGGTGTGCTGATTTCGGCGATTACTGTGGCGCATCCCCGACTACGCTTGCCGCTGGTCTGCGCGTTGATCCCGTTTAGCGCATATGCACTGCTGCAGTTGCCGCGCGCCCTGCGGCGGCCCGGGCGTTACCTGCGGGATTACCGCACGCTGCCGGCGCTGTTCGGATGCCTGCTCTTTCTCGGGCTGATCTTTAGCTGGAATTATGTCACCTGGATCAAGGGCGAGCGCTATGCGGTACCGGCCCGTTGGGCAGTGGCGCGGGACGATCTGGCGCGGGCCGAAATGCTGTTTGAACAGGCGCGCGAGATCGATCCGGGTAATGCGCTGCGCTTGATCGATCTGGCGGACCTGGCGTTGAAACAGGGTGACACGGATGAAGCAGCCACATTCTACCGCCAGGCCACCGAACTGGAGCAGCGCAACCTGTATGCCCACGCCATGCGTATCCAGACCGCCGCGTTGCGCGACGACCCGGAGGAGGCGCAGCGTGCGTTGACGGCAATTGATAGCTATGGCCGCGACAATAATGATCTCTATGCATGGGCATGGAATAACGTGCGCACCCCTGCTCCCGACCGCATTGTACCGGGTGAGCCGGCCGCGCTGGGGCATTACGCCGGGTTTGCGCCGGCTACGTTTGATCTGGCACCGGGACGCTGGACGCTAGGCCACGGACGGTTACGCCTCAGTGGTGGCTGTGGCACGCTCACGTTGCGCTTGCGTGGCCCGGCCGGCCGGGAGGCGCGCATCCGGGTGGCAGATAGGGCTATCCGGGAACGGGTGGTGTTGACGGGTGAGCCGCAGGAAGTGATGCTATCGCCGGCGGAGCAACCCGACTGTGCAGCGGCGCAGCCGCTGGTTGTGCATATTCAGAGCGAAACCGGCCTGCTGGATCGGGAGCGCGCACCCTGGGCGGTCGGCGTGGCAGTGCTTGAGGCCGAGGTGAGATGACGCATACGGATGTAACAACGCCGCGTCAGGAGCCGCATGTGACCCGCACCGCGCATCAGGCAGGTGAACAACCGGCGTGGCAGGTGCGTTCGCGCTTTGCGCTGCCCGCGATTGTGCTGGGGCTGTTTGTCCTGGCGCTGTTGCCGCGGGCGCTGGCGCTAGGGGATTTTGTGACGATTGACGAGGCGTCCAAATGGTTTGAACGCTCGGAGCGCTTCCAGCAGGCGCTGCCCGCGGGTGATTATGTCAACACAAACCAGACCGGGCATCCGGGTGTGACGACGATGTGGCTCGGCACGGCGGGTTTACGGCTGCATGGGTGGCTGGCGGCAGCCGGCTGGATCGCTCCCGATGATCTGACGACCTACCGCACGCTGCTGCGGCTGCCGGTGGCGCTTGTCACTGCCTTGAGCGTCGCGCTGGGTTATCTACTGCTACGGCAGTTGCTTGACCGGCGGGTGGCGCTGTTGGGAGCGCTCTTCTGGGCAACTGAGCCATTTCTGGTGGCGCACGGGCAGGTGCTGCACCTGGATGGTCTGCTGACGGCATTTATGACCCTGGCGCTGCTGGCGGCCCTGGTGGCATTTGCTGAGTCAGGGAACAGGGGACAGCGCAAAAACGTATACCTGGCAGTCTCGGCGATGGCGGGGGGGCTGGCATTTTTGACCAAGGCACCGGCGGTGCTGCTCTTGCCGATGGTTGGCCTGATTGTGCTGATAGGTGTCGTAAGAGCTGAGGACCGAAAACCGGAAACCGGGAGGCGTATGCGGGTTCTCGCCACCTGGTGCTTCTCTTTTTGCGGCTGGTGCCTGGTTGCGCTCCTGGTCTGGTTGGCGCTCTGGCCGGCGACCTGGGTGGACCCGGCCGGAGCGGTGATGAGCGTGGTCAACGAGGTCATTGACAACGGCGGCGCACCGCACAATACCGGGAATTTCTTCTTCGGGCAGACGGTTGACGATCCGGGGCCGCTCTTTTACCCGGTGGTTATTGCGCTACGCCTGACCCCCTGGACGCTGGTGGGCCTGCTGCTGGCGATTGTTCTGGCCCTGTTTCCGGGCCGCCATGCGGATGCACCACAGCAGGCCGCTGCCGGCAAAAGCCAATCCTGGCGCGGTCTGTTCCGGCGTGGGGAGAAGTCATCTGCTACGCTGGGACTGCTGCTGGTCTTCGTGCTGCTCTTCACCCTGTTTATGACCATCCCACCTAAGAAGTTTGACCGCTATCTGCTACCGATCTTCCCGGCGCTTGCCATCCTGGCGGCAGCCGGCTGGATCTGGTTTATAACGTTACCAACGTTTCAACGTTATAACGTTTCAACGTTCCAATGGTTGCTCTGGCCGGTGGTAGTTCTGCTGCCGGCGGCGAATCTGGCCTGGTATCATCCCTACAGCTTTGCCTACTACAACCCGCTACTGGGGGGTGGGCCGGTTGCCGCGCGCACCATTCCGGTCGGGTGGGGCGAAGGCTATGAGCAGGCGGGCGCATTTATCGCAGCGCAGTTCAACGGGTGTGAGCGCCCGGTCGCCTCCTGGTTTGGGCCGGTGCTGCACCATTTTGTCTGCACAGAGGTCGTGCCGCTGAGCGAGATGAGTGATGCCGGGTATGCGGTGCTCTATATTGATCAGTTGCAGCGCAATAATGAACCAGAGGCGATTGAGCAGTTGTATGGCAAAGTGCCGCCGCTTCAAACCGTACAGATCCACGGGATTGAGTATGCCTATGTTTATCAGCTTGCGCCGCCGGTGGCGCATCCGCTGGCGGCCGATTTTGGCCCGGCGATCCATCTGCGCGGGTATGATCTGGATGCGGGAAGTATGCGGGGCAGCAACACGCTCACGCTGACGCTGGAGTGGGAAACACATGCACCGCCGGAGCAGGACTATATGCTCTTTGTGCATCTGCTTGACCCGGACGGCAAGCGGGTAGCGCAGGTTGATGTGCCACCGGGGGGGCAGGATCTGCCGACCAGTATCTGGCAGCCGGACCGCTATCTCTCGCTGAAGCAACCGCTCCCACTCCCGGCGGATCTTGCGGCAGGCAACTACTGGATCAGCCTGGGCATCTACGATCCAGAGACCTTTGGCCGCCTGCCGTTGCAGGGGCCGACCCCGCCCGATGCACCGTCAAACGGTCCCGATGCGCTGCTGATTGGGCCGGTGGAATTGCCGGTGGGTGCCGAATAACGTAACGACGCGTAACACTATTTTTGCCACAGAGGGCACCGAGGACACTGAGGTTGGGGCATATCTCCATCTCACAAGTGGAGACGTTTTCGCCAGAGCGCAGTGGAATGCGGTTGGCGAGACCAGAAGAGGCTGCCGCTCCAGAAACCATGTCCTGCACCAGGACGGGCGGCGGACGCGCTTCTGCGCGTCCCTACGACTTCAATCGCGTAGGGGCCATCGGGGGCGCTCGTGTCGCACGTAACGCCAGCCATATCGGAAGGCATCATTCGGGGAGGCGGCAGCGGCTGCCGGTTGGGTTGCCTGGCTCTCTACACTGGTTGGCATTGACATACCTTCCTTTTGTTTACACAATTTACGCAGTGAATTCACAAACCGGACGTTTGTCCGGTAGCAGCGCATTCCGCCCTGCCGGAGGCGATATCCCCCGCCGAACACGGAATCGCCTGATCCATGGCAGCATTGGCAGGTTCGCGGTGTTCGCTCATGTCGTGTTGTTCGTGGTCCAAACTCTCACCACCTGACGCGTGTTATTTAATGAGGCACTTCGCTCTGCGCCGCTACCCCTGCGAGCAGCAGGCGCGTCACGCAGTCGGCGACGACCTCCGCATCGCCATTGACCACCTGCTTAAAGTTGACAAATGTGCGGGGATGCACCAGTTCCAGGCAGAAGGTTGCCAGAACTGCCGGATCTTCCTGCCGGATCACGCCCTGCTGCTGCCCTTCGGTCATGATTGTGGTAAACAGCGCATGCAGGGTCGCATAGATCCGGCGGTGCTTTTCGGTATGTTCGCAGGGCTGCTGCACGGGTGGCACCTGGGATTGCAACTCAAACAGGATCGCATACTTTTCCCCATAGCGGTAGAGTGTCAGAATCAGAGCACGAAGCTTGCCGAGGGGGTCGGGTTGTGCCTGGATAGCCTGATGCAGACCGTGCTGCACCTGTATCCGCACTTCCTGCCCTACCGCCGCCAGCAGATGTTCCTTGCTGGGAAAGCGGCGATAGATCGTCCCGACCCCTACACCGGCCTGCCGGGCGACCTCCTCCATCGTCACCTCGGCACCGCGCTCGGTAAAGAGGTCGTGGGCGGCCTGGAGCACACGCTGCATGTTGCGACGCATATCTTTCCGCTCGCGCCGGGAATAGGTGGGTTGTTTGTCCATTGCATGCTCCTTCCGTGCCGGCGACGCGTTGCCCCGCGCACACTACACTCCTACCCAAACGGATCTGTGAGATCTTCAGTATACCATTTTTGTGTCGCTTCCTTGACAAAGCGGAATAACCATTCCATAATAAATAACGGAATGTGCATTCCGTTTCGTTGAGCATCGCGCCGACGTATGGCACGATGCTCATGCAATAGTGGTTTACCTGATAATTAATACCATGCGTTATGCGGCCTTTTGTTTGGAACCGGTCGGGCGTCCATCGGGTGAAACGTCCGGTTTGCATGGCAACCGCGTAGCTCCTGTGAATGAGGAACGAGTCAACAATGAAACTGACGATCTTTGGGGCAACTGGTCGCACTGGTATTCCGCTGGTTCAGCAGGCGCTGGCTGCCGGTCACACTGTAACCGCTTTTGTGCGCACACCGGAAAAGCTGCCGATTACGCATGATCAGTTGACGATTGCGCAGGGTGATGCAACCGATCCTGCCGCGGTGGAGCGCGCCGTGGCCGGGGCGGACGCCGTGCTGAGTGCGCTGGGGCAGACGAAAGGCGTGCCAAAGGATATGCAGACGGTTGCGACGCGCAATATTGTGGCGGCGATGCAGCAGCATGGCGTCCGGCGGCTCATCAGTCTTACCGGGGCGGGGGTTGATGCGCCACAGGATCAGCCCAAACTGATTAATCATCTGATCAAGTTTGCGCTCAAGACGCTGTCGGGCGCTGTCCTCCAGGATGCTGAGGGTCATGCCGAAGTCATCCGCAACAGCGATCTTGACTGGGTCATCGTGCGCGGGCCGATGCTGACCGAGGGGCCGTACACCGGTCAGTACCGGGTTGGCTGGGTCGGCGTCAACACCAGTGCCCGTATCGCCCGGGCCGATGTGGCCGATTTTATGCTCAAGCAGGTAACGGAAAATACCTACCTGCGGCAGGCTCCGATGATCAGTGAATAACACATGTTACGCGGTAGGTTTTGGACCATGCAAGCCACGCAATGCGCGAAAAATATCCAGGAGTCCCGGCTTTAGCCGATGCAAAATGCGCGAAAAATGTCCAGGAGTCCCGGCTTTAGCCGGTGCGTGCCTGCCGGGGCAGGAACATCCTGCCGGGAAAGCCTGGTCCGGCTGCTGCCGGGAATCCATAGCCACGCAATGAGCGAGAAATGTCCAGGAGTCCCGGCTTTAGCCGATGCATGCCTGCCGGGGCAGGAACATCCTGCCGGAAAAGCCTGGTCCGGCTGAAGCCGGGAATCCCGATCAGTGATGTGCAACACGACAAATTGATCAAAGAAAGTGTCAAACATAGTGAAGGGAGCAGAATGACTGCACCACAACCACAAACAGGATCGCGGACGGGACGCCGACGCGGCCGCCGGGCCGAGTCCGAGGCGATCATTAGCGTCCAGGGTATCCGCAAAACATTTGGTGACGTCACCGCGCTGAAAAACATTGACCTGACCGTGAGTAAAGGTACAGTGCTAGGGTTGCTGGGACCGAATGGCGCGGGCAAAACCACACTGGTGCGCATCCTGACTACGTTGCTCAACCCGGATGGGGGGCAGGCCACCATTGCCGGGCATGACGTGGTGCGCGACCGGACAGCACTACGCCGTATTGTTGGTCTGGCCGGACAGTATGCCGCCGTCGATGAGAACCTGACCGGACGCGAGAATCTGCGCATGGTTGGGCGGCTCTACCACCTGGAGCGCAAACAGGCCCGCCGGCGCGCCGATGAACTGCTCGATCGATTTGGCCTGCTCAAAGCCGCGGATCGCCTGGTCAAAACCTACTCCGGCGGGATGCGGCGGCGGCTCGATCTGGCGGCCAGCCTGGTTGTCTCGCCGGAAGTGCTCTTCCTGGATGAGCCCACGACGGGACTGGACCCGCGTAGCCGCACCGATCTCTGGGATGTGATTAATGAACTGGTTGCCGAGGGCACCACGCTGCTGCTTACGACGCAGTATCTTGAAGAGGCCGACTATCTGGCAGACAAGATCGCGGTGATTGACCATGGCAAGATTATTGCTCAGGGCACGGCGGATGAACTAAAGCGGCAGATCGGCGGCGACGTGCTGGAGTTGCATGTTGGCGATAGAGCACGCACCGACGCAGCCATAGAGGCGATTGCCGATCTGAATGTGGGCGAACCGCACGCCGACGCCACGTCGGGCTGCATCACCCTGACGGTGACCAACGGCGCGCAGGTGCTGACCCAGACCATCCGCGCGCTGGACGCAATCGACATGCCGATTGCCGATATTGCGCTCCGCCGCCCATCACTCGATGAAGTATTTCTCGCATTAACCGGCCATGAAACGGCCGAACAACCCGCAGAGGAGGAGGAATGACCGAGACTGAACTCTCCCGTCCCAGTGTAAAGCCGGCGGATACCTCGTCCATCCGGCAGAGTCTGCGCTGGACAATATCCGACATTTTTGTGATGACCCAGCGCAACCTGATGCGCTATATTCGACTGCCGCAGTTGCTGGCTTTCTCGACGATTCAGCCAGTTATGTTTTTACTACTCTTCACCTATGTCTTTGGGGGCGCGATCAATGTCTCTAACATGAGCTATATCGACTATCTGCTGCCGGGTATTCTGATTCAAACGGTGCTGTTTGGTTCGATTCAGACCGGGGTGGGACTGGCCGAAGATCTCTCGCATGGCATGGTTGACCGCTTCCGCTCGCTGCCCATGGCGCGCTCGGCAGTGCTGGCGGGGCGCACGCTCTCGGACACGGTGCGCAACGCCTTTGTGGTGCTGCTGCTGGCCGGCGTGGGCTACCTGATCGGCTTTCGGCCGGATAACGGGCTGCTGCCGGCGATAGCGGCGCTGCTCCTGGTGGTCCTGTTAGGGCTGGCATTCTCCTGGATTTCCGCCACCATCGGGCTGACCGTGCGGGATGCGGAGACGGCGCAGGTTGCCAGCCAGATCTGGATTTTCCCGCTGATCTTTGCCAGTTCGGCGTTTGTGCCCACCGAGACCATGCCCGCCGCGCTGCGCACCTTCACAATGATCAACCCGGTGACATTTGCCGCCGATGCGGTGCGAGCGCTCTTGCAGGGCGGTGATGTCGGAGCATCCCTGCCGGGCACGCTGGCCTGGATCGGGGGGCTGCTGCTGGTCTTTGTTCCGTTCGCCGTACGTCGTTATCGCCACAGTTTGTAAATGAAAGGCAGAGAACCAATGAGCAATGCAACAATAACCCGCGACAAACCGCATGGAAAAGGAAATCTGCTCACAGCCGGGGCGATTGCCACGGTTACCGCAGCACTGGGTAATCTGGTGGTCTTCTACCTGGCGGCAGCCATCAACGGCGGCCCACTGATGGTGCCCGATCCATCCGGGGCCGGTATGATGCCCGCCATGGTTGCCGTGCCGGTCATCTTTACGGCAGTGATGATTATCGGGGCAACGCTGGTGTTCGCGCTGATCAAGCGGCGGAGCGCGCAACCCGTGCGCCTCTTTCTGATCATCTCGCTGGTGGTTCTGCTGCTCTCATACCTGCCGTTTTTAGTGCCCATCGGGCTGCCCACGGCAACGGCGGTGGCCTTTGCGATTATGCATATTGTCGCTGCCGGCATTGCTGTCCCGATCCTGATTGCGATGGGGCGGTAGCGCGATTCGCCATCAGTCCTCCCCGCGCAGTCGCCGCAGTTCGGCCTCCAGTTCGCGCACGCGGGCTTCGGCGGTGGCGGCGCGGGCTTCGGCTTCGGCGCGGGCCCGGATCTCAGCTTCCAGGGCAGTGCGCAGAGCCACATAGTCCCCCAGCGGCTGCCCCGCCTCGTCATAACAGACAATCTCATCTGCCGCGACGCTTAACCAGACCCTTACTGGCTCCAGCCAGAGCCGCCCCTGCTCATTTGGTACCAGCATCTGATAGACTTCCTGCTGTAACTGGTACCCCATCAGCCGGATACCCGCTTGACGGCGCGATGTAACGGCATCGATAATGACATAGAGCGGGACGCCGACCGTTTCGTACTGCTCGAGTTTATTTGAGCGATCCAGGCCGGCCGTCTCCGGTGACGTCAACTCGATGATCAACGCCGGACGGACGCCCTCCTGGGCCACGTCGAAGGTACTCCAATTCTTACGTTCGCGCACTCCAAAGATCACCATAATGTCCGGGCCATGCGGCCGGACCTCCGGGACATCCCACTTGATCCGTACATCATCCAGCACAACGGCGGCTGGATCATGAACCAGGCGGGACGCGAAGACGTTGCAGAGATAGCGCACCCGGCGTTGATGGGCTTCACTGTGGGTCACCTGGTCACCTTCTTCGGGATGCAAAACATCTTCCAGCGTTAGCGGGACCGTTTCAATTGTAAAATCTCCCTCGCCCAGATCACGCTTTACGTAGCGCCAGCCATAGCCGAAGGGATCGTCCGGCGCGGCCGTGTCTGCCGCGCCGGCAGTCGGCAGGGTTTGCGTTTCAGCCGTTGTGGTCATATCTGTCACCTCACTATCGACTTGCTACCCCATTTTACCAGATATGCTGAGTGGCATGCCGTTGCGTTACCCGCTTACCTTGCATTATGGTAAAATTGCTCACGTTTTGCGGTTGAGAACAGGCGGGGCGTGGCCGGGACGGGTCGCGCTACCGGGAATATTATCTTATGTCAATTTTATCGCAACAGCAGGCCGCAACCCGGACGGCAGAACGGGCCGGGAGCGTGCCCTGGGTGCTGCTCAGTTACCTGGGCATCGGACTGGTGGCGCTGCTTCTGCGCGTGCTCGACCTGGGTATCTTTTTGTCGGGCGATGAGGCCAACTTCTGGATCAAACGCTCCTACACCTTCCTGGATGAACTTACCTCCGGTGATTATGCGCAGACGGCGATCTCGACGCATCCGGGGGTGACAACCATGTGGCTGGGCAGCCTGGGGATCATGCTGCTGGACTGGCTCTCCGACAGCGGTCTGCTCCAGAACTACCAGACCAGCGTAACGCTGGGGCTGATCCGCTTGCCGGCGGCGCTGGTGCATGTAGCCGGCATCCTGGTGAGCTATGGCATGCTGCGACGGCTGCTCCCCACGACGGTGGCGGCCCTGGCGGCGCTGCTCTGGGCGACCGATCCTTTCTTTATTGCCTACAGTCGGGTGCTGCATGTTGATGCGCTGGCGGGCACCTTCGCCACGCCGAGTCTGCTGGCGGCCTGCCTCTACTGGCACCATACGCGGCATCCCGGCTGGCTGGTTCTGTCGGGTGTCTGCGCCGGGCTGGCGATTATGAGCAAATCCCCAGCGCTGTTGCTGGTGCCGATGGTGGGCCTGATTGCGCTGGCGGATATGTGGCGGCAGCGGCACCAGGCGGGCTGGTTTCGGCAGGGTATGTTGGCGCTGGTCGGCTGGGGCGCGGCCTGTGGTCTGACGATGGTTGCGCTCTGGCCGGCGGTCTGGGCCAACCCGGCAGCGGTGATCGAGCAGTTGCGGGTTGGGGTGGTAGTGGAGGGCGCGCAGCCGCACCAGTTGGGGAATTTCTACCTGGGGGAGGCGAACGAAGCGCCCGGCTGGACCTTCTACCTGGTGTCAACGGCAATGCGTCTGACGCCCTGGGCCATGCTGGGGCTGCTGCTCTTGCCGCCGGCCTGGTGGCGCTTCCCGGCGCCGGCGCCGGCCCGGCGCGATCTGGCGGTGCTGGCATGCTTCTTTGTGCTGTTTGTGCTGGCGATGAGTTTCTTTCCCAAGCGCTTTAACCGCTACCTGATCCCGGCCTGGCCCCCGGTTGACATTCTGGCGGCGGCCGGGCTGGTCTGGGGCGCGCTGGCGGCGGCCGGGCTGCTGCGACGCATACTGCGGGCGGGCGCGGTGCTGGCGCAACGGACCACGGCGCTGCTGCTGAGTGGCGTTACGCTGGTGGCGGTGATCAATGCCTTCTGGTGGCATCCCTACAGCATGACCTATTTTAACCAGGCGCTCGGCGGCGCAAAGGCGGGCGCGTATGCCTTCCAGATTGGCTGGGGTGAGGGCTTTAACCTGGTGGCCGACTGGCTGAATGCACAGCCGGATATCACCGGGGTGGCGACGATCAGCCGGATGGTTGAGGTGCTGAATCCCTACATGAAAGAGGGAGCGCAGGCGTCACCCGCCCGTGGCCCGGACCCGCTGCAGGATGCAGGCTATATCGTTGTCTATGTGCGCTCGGTGCAGGAGGGACCGCCTTCTCCACCGTTTGACCAGTTCTACCGGCAGGCTATCCCCGCGCACACGGTGCGGATCCACGGCGTGGAGTATGCCTGGATCTACGAGGTGCCGCCGCAACTGGAAGAGGAGGTACCTGCCGATTTCGGGCCGCACATCCATCTACGTGGCTTTGATTGGTTGAGTGCGCCGGCGCGCGGGCAGCAGGTGGAGTTGCAGTTGACCTGGGAAACACGCCGTCTGCCCGATCGGAACTACTGGCTATTTGCGCATCTGCTGGGCCCCGATGGGCAACGCTACGATCAGATCGATATGCCCTACCCGACAACCGACTGGACACCCGGACGCTTTGTCAAAACCAACCTACCGCTGAACATTCCAGCATATGCCCCGGCGGGAAGCTACCGCGTGCTGATCGGGCTATACGACCCAGAGAGCGGGCAGCGGCTGTCCCTGACCTCGGAGCATGCGGCCGACCCGGCGCTGGGGGGTGCAAATGCGCTGCTGCTGACCCGGCTGGAGTTGGAATAGTGGTCAGCACGGCATCCTCCCAGGTGGGTAACGCACTGCAGATCCGCCACCGGGCCGGGTTGCGGCTACTCTGGCCCGTCGGGTTGCTGCTGGTCGTCAGCGCCGGGTTGCTGTTTGGGCTGCTGCGTAACCCGCCTCCCCGGACGATTGATCTGGGGACGGCGGGGGATACGCCCTTTGTCACCAGCTTCTTTGCGCGGGAACGTGACGGCGCGACCAGCTTCCGCTGGACAACCTCCGGCTCGCGGCTGCAGTTGCACGGGGCGGTGGTCGGGCCGCTCCGGTTAGAACTGCGCTTCCACGGCGACACGGTTGCGGCAACCCATCCCCGCCGGATGTATCTGCAGCGCGATGGGCAGACCCTGGCCCAACTGGAAATCGAATCGGGCTGGCGGGTCTATCAGGTGCTGCTGTCGGAGGAAGAGCCAGGCACGCCAAACAAACCTCTGGATCTGATCGTCTCGGAGTACCGCTCGGCGCCGCGCGACCCGCGCCTGCTGGGGGTGCCGATTGACTGGGTAAAGGTGACGCCGGTAGCGGGCGCGGCGGTGCCGGTTGGAACAGCACTGCGGCAGACACTACAGCTAATCTGGGCGCTGGCGCTGCTGGCGGGTCTAATGCTGGGGGCGCAGCATGCTGCGCCCCTACGGACAATTGGCGTACCGACAATCGGTCTGCCGCTGGGTGTCGCAGCAACCGGACTGATCTTCTGGGCCGGGTATGATCCCTACACGCTGGCGTGGGCGACCTCGGCAGCGGCGGGCCTGCTGCTGCCGGGAACAGTTGCCCTGGCGGGGCTCCTGCTCTGGAATAACCGTCAAGCAGTCATTGCTGGAATGAAACCTGCGCTGCGCCTCACTTCGCCGCTGCGTCTCCTCGTCACGCTGGTCTTGCTGCTGCATCTCCTGCTGCTCCTGCCGCTACCCACCGCCGTGCGCGGAACGGTTGCGCTGCTGCTGCTGGGCCTGCCGGGAGTGCTGCCGGCGCTGCTGCTCTTCCGTGCGCAGGAAGGTCCGCTCATGCTGCTATTCCTGGGGCTGTGCGGCGGGCTGCTGGTGCCGGCACTACTGCTACTGGCACTGCAGGCGCTGCCAGGTGCGGTTCCCGGCTGGGGGTTGCTGCTTGCCACCGACACGCTGATTCTGCTGTTCGGCTGGGCGCTCTTCCGTAGAACGTCGGCACCGGCACCAGCACGGGTTCACCTGTCAGGCGTTTTTACCACGCGACATCTGCCCCTCGCCATGCTGTTGCTGCTCGGCGCGGCACTACGCCTGACATTCCTCGGTAGTGCAGAATTCCAAGGAGACGAAGGGAGGGCGCTGCTCAAGGCGGTGGGTATGCTGCATGGGCAGGAGGAGATTCTGCTGCTGCACAAAAAGGGGCCGATGGAGGTGTTGCTGCCGGCACTGCCGCCGGCACTGACGGGTCATGTGAATGAGTGGGTAGCGCGGCTGCCCTTTGCGCTGGCCGGAATGGGTGTGCTGCTGGGAAGTTATGCCCTGGCCCGCGAGCTGTTCGCCGGCAACGGCCGGCTGGTCGGGCTGCCGGCGGTGGCGATCCTGGCCCTGGACGGCTTCCTGATTGCCTTTGCGCGCATCGTGCAGTACCAGAGCATCGTCATGCTGATGTCGCTGGGCGCATTCTGGTGTGGCTGGCGCTTCTACGCGGGCGCGGCACATCCCCGGCGCTACCTGGCAGCGGCGGCGACACTGGCGGCGGTAGGGCTGCTGGCGCACTATGATGCAATCTTTGTGCTACCCGCGCTGGGATGGCTGATACTGGCGGGTGGATGGCGGCGCAACTGGCGCCCGGCGCAGTGGCTGCGCGAACTGACTATTCCGGCACTACTCGGCGCGGGTTTGCTGTTCAGTTTTTTTGTGCCGTTTGCGCTTAACGCGCGTTTTGGACGCACCTTTGAATATGTGGTCGGGCGTACCGGGCAGGATAACGCCGGCATTACGCTGGTAAATAACCTGGTTGAGTATTATCATCTGGCAACATTTTATAATACAACGTTCCAGATGAATTTGCTGGGGATTGCGCTGGTAGCGGGGTTGCTGGTCTGGCTCCGGCAGTATCTGCGCCCGCGTTGGGTGGCAGTCGCGCTGATGGGGCTGCTGCTGGTGGGGTGTCTGCTGCTGGTGCTGCGGCCGGCATGGTTTGAGCCGGCGGGTGGCGGCAACTGGGCGATCCTGGCCTTCGGGCTGCCGCTGGCGGGGTTGCTGCTGGCACCAGGCACACCGGCGGGACTACGAGTATTGCTACTCTGGTTTGGCACGGCGTTTTTAGCGCAGGCATTCCTGATCGTCAATCCCAAAACTCACTTTTACACCATCGACATAGCAGGTGCGCTGCTGATCGGGCTGGCGCTTACACAGTTGGTAGGATGGCTACGGACGCGGCGCGCATGGCTGATTGCACTGCCGGCGGCGGGAGGCGTGGCGCTGCTGCTGCTGGCACTGCCCTACATGTATCTGGTCTACATTCGCCCGGAGCCGGAGTACTGGACGGTCTTTCCGGAGGCGCGACCAGCGATCTATCGGGCGGGCTATGGCGACCAGTTACCGAACGGCGGCTACTTTGGCTTTCCGCGCCGGGCGGGCTGGAAGGTGATCGGCGACCTCTACCGGCAGGGCGTGCTGCGGGGCGACTATGAAAGCAACGAGAAGGAGCTGATTACCGGCTGGTACACGCGGGGCACGCTGCGCTGCCGGCAGGAGCCGGACTACTACTTCGCGGCCTGGTCGGTAGCTTCATCCACTCTAAAGATCGATGTGCCGCCGGGCTACCATCTGCTGGGCTCGGTGCTGGTTGACGATGTAAAAAAGCTGGACATTTATAGCCGGGAGCCGGTAGCGCATCTGCCACGCATCTTCACTCTGGAAGAGCACCGCGCCGCGTTCGATACGCAGCCGGTCACCGGTTTCCCCATCCAGCGCTCGCTTATAGAAGTAGTGCCGCAACAGCATCTGGATGCCCGCTGGCAGCAAGATGTCATGCTGCGCGGGTATGACCTGGACCGTACACGGCTGGAGCCGGGCGAGACAGCAAGCCTGGTGCTCTACTGGCGTGAGAATCTGGTGATAGAACCGGGCTATCTGCCGGTGGTCACGCTGGTGGATGCGGACGGTAAATCCGTGGCCCAGGCAACGCCCGCCTGTGATGTGCTGCCCTCTGCGTGGAACACGCAATACCTGAGTGGGGTGGCCTTCACCCTCACCAACACCGCACAGATCCCGCCGGGACAGTATGCGCTCCAGGTGGGGTTACGCCACAGCCGGACGGGCGCATGGTTGTCCCGGGAAGATGGCACGCACACGCAGCAGTTTGCGCAACTGCTGCTTACTGCCCCATAGTTGTGGTACAATTGAGCGCGCTTTACGGTTTATGTCGATTTGTTGATGTATTATTTCTACAGCGCGATGGGTCATTCTGCACGGGGTTCGGAGTGACACCAGCACGTGAGCTTACTGTTCATGTCGATACAACAATCTCCGGTGTATGCCACAGTCGTGCGTCTACTCCCCCTGGTCCTCGTACTCACTACTGCCGCTGTGCTGCTCTTCAATGTTTTGCGCACACCGCCTCCCTGGACACTCGATCTGGGGACCGGCAACGATACGCCGTTTGTGGCGGGCTTTCGCATGCCGATGCAGGAGGGGGCAACCCGCTTCCGCTGGAGTATGCCTAATGCGCAACTGGTCATTCCCGCCATTGCCGGCAAGCGGTTAGAATTGCGGCTCCACGGCGATCAGGTTGCAGTGAACAATAATCACCAGTTGCACCTGCAGCAGGATGGCGGCACTTTCGCCACGCTGGAGATCCAGTCCGGCTGGCGGATCTACCAGGTGCTATTGCCGGAGCAGCCGGTCGGGGCGGCCGTGCGGGGTGTCATCCCGATCAATCTGGTCAGCACAGCCTACAATCCAGGAGCAACCGAAGAACGACCGCCCGGCGTACCGCTCGACTGGGTGCGGTTAACGCCCCTGCATGGAGTTGGCGCGCCGATAACTCTCCCGCTGCGCCAGACGCTGCTGCTGACCTGGGGGCTGACCCTGCCGGCAGCCCCGATTGACTGGCTGATCCGCAGCCTGCGACCACGAACCGGCAACGTCAGCGCGGCGCTCTGGACGAGTGGTGTGATCGGCCTGATGGCAGGCGGTTTGCTCCTCTGGGCCTCGCATGATCCCTACAGCCTGACCTGGGCATGGCCGGCACCGCCGTGGGTGCTGTTCCTGGGGACGTTGCTGCTGGTGGTCGGCAAGCTGCAAAACCGCGTAGCGCGAACCTGGAATGTAGAACCGGGGACCGGAAACCTGACACGGTTCGTACTGCCCGGCCTCTGGTTGCCGGCGCATCTGGCGCTGCTGCTGCCGCTGCCGGTTGACCTGCGCGGAATGGCGGCCCTGTTCCTGCTGGGACTGCCCGGCGCGCTGTTGGCGCTACTGCTGTTCCGGCACGAGCGCGATCCGCTGGTGCGCCTGCTGATCGGGCTATGTGGTGGGTTAGCGCTCTTTCCGATGCTGCTGCTGGCACTGCAGGCACTACCGGGACCGCTCGCCGGGTGGATGCTGCTGCTCCCGTGTGACGTGTTGAGCCTATGGCTCGGCGGGCTGCTGCTGCGACGATCATCCCCACAATCAGCAGAACGAGTTCACCCGCAGCGCCATGCCTACTTGCCCCTGCTCGCGATCCTGCTGCTGGGCGGCGTGCTGCGCCTGACTTTCCTGGGCGGCTCGGAGTTCCAGGGCGATGAAATCAAAGCGTTACTGCGTACGGTGGGGGTAGTGCATGGACGTGAAGCAATCTTGCTGCTGCATAAAAAAGGTCCGATCGAGATCCTGTTGCCCGCCGGACCGCCGGCACTGACGGGACAGTTGACTGAGGGCATTGCGCGGTTGCCCTTTGCGCTGGCCGGGATGGGTGTGCTGCTGGGCAGTTATCTGCTGGGGCGGGAACTGACGGCGGACACGCAACCCGTCCCGACCGAAAATCCCCTGGATGGGCGAGGCACGCAGGTGGGACTGATCGCGGCAACCATCCTGGCGGTTGACGGCTTCCTGATTGGCTTTGCGCGCATCGTGCAGTACCAGAGCATCGTCATGCTGATGATGCTCGGCGCGTTCTGGTGTGGCTGGCGCTTCTACGCGGGTGCGCCCCTTCCGCAGCGTTACCTGATTGGCGCGGCGGTGATGAGCGCTATCGGGTTGCTGGCGCACTACGATGGGGTTTTTGTACTGCCCGCACTGGCCTGGCTGGTCATCGCCGGGGGACGGCGGCGCGGTTGGCGCGGCGGGGAATGGTTCCATGGGTTGTGGCGGCCAGTGCTGGTCGGGGGTGGGCTGATGGGCAGTTTTTACCTGCCCTTTGTGCTGCACGAGCACTTCCGCGAGACTACCCTGACCTACCTGGCATGGCGACTCGATCCGCCGTCCGATACTGGTGTGCAGGCGACCTCGACGCTATTCTTCAATAATCTGAATGAGTTCTATGGTCTGGCAACCTTTTATAATACGACCTTTCAGATAAACTGGCTGGCGCTGCTGCTGGCAACAGCGGGGATGCTCTGGCTCCGGCGGTATGTGCGCCCACAATTTCCGCGCGGGATTTTGCACGGTATTCTGCTGGTAGGCTGTGTCTTGCTGGTCCTGGCCCCTGAGCGTTTTGTGTGGGCGGGCGTAAACTGGGCCGGGGTGTTCTTCGCGTTGCCGCTGGTCGGTCTGGTGCCGGCTCCGGCGACGCCGGCCGCCCTGCGTGCGCTGCTGCTCTGGTTTGGCGCGGCATTTCTGGCCGAAGCTTTTCTGATTGCCGAGCCGCGCACACACTTCTACACCATGCTGGTAGCGGCGGCTCTGTCAATTGGCCTGGCATTAGCACAGATCCTGAACGGGCTGCAGCGGCAACGCCTGACCGGGTTGCGCATGCTGGTAGGATTGAGCGGTGCTGCGGTGCTGCTGTTGGCGGTGCCCTACAGTTACCTGGCGTTTGTGCGCCGCGCACCAGAGTATTACCGGGGCTTTCCCACAGTACATCCCGATCTGTATCGGGCGGGCTATGGCGACACGCTGCCGACGAAGCATGGCTATTTTGGCTTCCCCCAGCGGGATGGTTGGCCGGTCATCGGCGCGCTCTATCAGCAGGGGATTTTGCATGGCGATTATGATAGTAACCAGAAGGATGTTATCACCACCTGGTACACCCGGGGCGCACTTCGCTGCAAGGTGACGCCGAACTACTTTTTTGCCGCGCTACGCGAAGGCGAAGTTGACAGCCACATTCAGGCGAAGATCTGGCAGGGATACGAGTTGTTCGGGTATGTGCTGGTTGATGGCATACGCACGCTGGATATCTATAGCCGCACACCAGTGTCGCAGCCACCGCAGGCATTTGCCCTGGCGGACTACCAGAAGGATCATGCTACCCATCCCATTCCGAACTTCCCGCTGCAGCGTACACTGCTGGTAGATGCGCCACAGTACCGGCGCAACGCCGACTGGCAGCAAGCGGTGCAGTTACGCGGCTATGATCTGCCGCAGCCGCAGTTGGCACCCGGCCAGTCCACCTGGCTGACACTCTACTGGGAAGTGCCGCCGGCGACACAGGTGAACTACACGCCATTTGTCGAACTATGGGATAGCAGTGGTAATATGGTTGGGAGTGCCGATCCGTATTGCCATACCGCCCCCGAAAACTGGGGACTGCCCTACCCGACCGGGACGACGTTTAAGCTTACTGCCGACAACGCGCTGCCGGCGGGAACCTACACGCTACGAGTTGGATTGCGTCATACACAGACCGGCGCGCTACTTCCGCTGGAGAGCGGAGCACAGACGTTGCCGGTGGCAACCATGACAATTGCCGATTTATAGACACAATGTACGCAGTCACGCTTTCGCAAAATGTATGCGGTCACTTGTTTGAAAGCAGATATCGCCTCCGGCAGGGCTGCTGCAGGCGAAATATAGTCTGGATATACAACTCCCTGGAGTCCCGGCTTGAGCCGGTTGCATACCTGCCGGGGCCGCAGCCTACTACCGGGAACGCCTGATCCGGCTGAAGCCGGGACTCCCGTCCAGTGGGTGTACGGACTAAAAATCCAAGGTTTATTAAACCTATCACACAGGGTTTTCCGCAGAAAAAGCAGGCTAAATAATAGTGAAAACACCAATAATCAATCAACGGATAAATCTATCACCATTCAAATGGCACCTGGTCGCGCTGCTGGGCTACCTGCTGCTGAGTATGGGCCTGACCTGGCCGATTATTCTGCACTGGAACAGCGGGCTGACCGGCTATATCGAAGAAGCCTCGCGCAATGCCTGGAATATGTGGTGGTGGCGCTGGGCGCTGGAGCATGGACAGAATCCCTTCTGGACGCCGCTGCTCTTCTATCCGGAGGGCATCCAGTTGTATGTCCAGCCACTCAACTCGACGACTGCGCTGCTGACCATGCCGGTGCAGATGACATTTGGCCTGATTGCCGCGCATAACACCGCCTCGCTGCTGGCCTTCGCCCTGACCGGCTATGGCGGGTTTCTGCTGGCGCGCCGCTTTGTGCCGGGGGTTGCGATTCCCTTCCTCTGTGGGGCCATGCTGACGGCGGCACCTTTCCACAGCGAGTTGTACGCCCTCAGCCACCTGAACAAACTGAGCATTCAGTGGATTCCGCTCTATCTCTGGGCGCTGTTCGGGTTGGACCCGCTCTTCCGGGAGCAGGGTGCCCCCCCGGTTGGGACGCCGCTACGCCGCTACCTGCCTACAGCCGCTCTGGCGGTACTCTTTTTTGTGATGCTGACCCTGACCGACTGGTACTGGGGCTTTATCAGTGGCACCTTCACCGCCACCTGGGTACTGATCCGGCTCGCAACCGGCCCACACCGGCAGGCGCTGCTGACCCGCTACACCCTGGTGGGCAGCGGCATCGTGCTGGCCCTGTCGCCGTTGCTGATCGGGATTGCGCGGGTACGCGAACGCATTCCCACCGCCGATGTAACGCAGAATGAAGCCTGGCGTGCGTATATTCGCGGGTTCTCCGCCGATGCGCTGGGGCTCTTCTTTCCCTCGATGGTCCACCCGCTCTGGGGGGCATGGATGCGAGATTTTCTCGCGCAAACGTCTCCGGGTTATCATCCGGTGGGATGGTATATGGCAGCGGGCTGGGTTCTGCTGGCCTGCGCCGGGGTCGGCATCTGGCGGAGCGGACGGACGCGCTGGCGATTGCTGCCGGCAGGCGGGGTGATGTGGCTGCTGTCGCTGGGTCCGGTGCTGCAGGTGGCCGGGATCGACACCGGCATCCCGCTGCCCTACCGTCTGTTTGAGCAGATTGAGCTGATCAGCACAGCGCGCAAGCCCAGCCACTTTGCGATTATCTGCACCATCCTGGCGACGATCTTTGCGGGCATCGGGTTGCACTGGCTGCGGCAGCAGGTGCAACCACGCCGGCAACCGCTCCTCTTGCTGGGCGTGGCGTTGCTGGCCCTGGTTGAGTTATGGCCGCTCCCGCCGCAGGATGTGTCCGACTTTGGGCAACCGGATTTCTTGCAGCAGATCCATGCGCGTCCCGGCGTGGTCGCCGATGTCCCGATTGAGTGGCAGGAGACGGGGCGCGTGCTGCGCCACCAGATGGTGCATGAGCAGGCCGTGGTCGCCGGGTATGTGTCGCGCCCGCCGGAGTATAACAGCTTTTATATGCCGCATATTTACCAGATTAGTCGCATGCGCCATCGCCCGGATATTGTGCCGGTTTCGCGCGAGACATTAACCGCGATGCAGTGTCAATATCCCATCCGCCACATTATCGTCAACAAGCGCGAGGAAACCCCCGGTAGTATGACCGAACTGCAGTCGCTGCTGACCACGTTAAACGGTGCGCCGCTTGCCCCCATGCATGAAGACGCCCGCTATGCCTGGTTTGAGTTGCCCATGTTTCCCGACCAGTGCCAACCGTTTGTCTACCTGGGGCGGGGCTGGTATGACGTTGAGGGTGAAGCGGGCAGCCACTGGCGCTGGGCGAGTAGCCGCAGCGATATCTGGCTGGTCAATCCGTTTGATACACCGCTGATCGCCCGGTTGGAGATAGCCACCGACTCATTTGAGCACCCGCGCCCGGTGACACTCTGGCGGCAGAACGAGCAACTGGCAGAGTGGCACATCGGCAGTTTTCCGCAACGAGCCGACGTTGTGGTGCAACTGCTGCCGGGCATCAACCATCTGCAACTGCGGGCCGAGCCATGGCTGGACCCGGTCAGCGGGCGCGAGTTGACCGTTCCAGTGCGGGAAGTAACATTATGGCCGTAGAGTCATCACAAAAGCTCATCCTGAACAGGGTGGGCCTGCGGGTGAGCCGGCACGCGCTGTTGGCACTGCTCTTGTTTGCGCTGGCGCTGGCACCCCGGGTACTGGCGGTTGGTGATTTCTGGACGCGCGATGAGCCATTCCACTGGTTGAAACGCTCCGCGAGCTTTTTGCAGGCAGTGCAATACAGCGACTATGCCGACACCAACCTGACCGGGCATCCCGGGGTGACAACGATGTGGTTAGGTTCGGCGGGGCTGCTGCTGCATCAAGGCATGGCGCATCTGGGATGGATCGATCCGGCAGATCCGGCGGTGCAGCGGATGCTGTTGCGGTTGCCGCCGGCCATTATGACGGCAGTGAGCATTGCCCTGGCCTATCTGCTGCTGCGACGCCTGTTTGACGCGCGCGTGGCGCTGCCGGCGGCGCTCTTCTGGGCCGCCGATCCCTTCCTGGTCGCGCACAGCCAGGTGCTGCATCTGGATGCGCTGCTGGCCTCGTTTATGACCATCGCATTGCTGGCGGCATTGACTGCATTTGTAGGGGACAGGGGACAGGGGACAGGGAACAGGGGACAGCACAGAAACGTGTACCTGGCAATCTCGGCGGTGGCGGGGGGGCTGGCCTTTTTGACCAAGTCACCCGCGCTGCTACTGCTGCCGATGATCGGCCTGATTGTATTGATTGGCCTGGTGAGGGCCGAGAACCGGGAACTGAAAACTGAGAACCGAGAAGTGAGAACTGACGGTGGAAGAGCAGAAAAGGTATTTTCGGTTCTTAGTTCCTGGTTCTTAGTGCTCTCCCTCTGGTGCTTCATCGTCGTGCTGCTCTGGGTAGCGCTCTGGCCGGCGAACTGGGTTGATCCGGCGGGCGCGTTGCTGAGTGTGATCAACGAGGTGCGCGATAATGGTGCGGCTGTGCATGAGACGGGCAACTTCTTCATGGGCCGTGCCGTGGATGATCCTGGACCATTCTTCTACCCGGTTGCGCTGGCGCTGCGTTTAACGCCCTGGGCGTTGCTCGGGCTGTTGCCGGCAGGGATTGCAATGACCCGGCGGGGTACGGCACGTTACGCCCCGGCCATGCTGACGCTCTTCGCAGTATTGTTCGTGCTGGCTTTAACTATGCTCTCCAAGAAGATGGATCGCTACCTACTCGCGATCTTTCCGGCGTTGAATATTATTGCGGCCTGGGGCTGGATCTGGGCGCTCGATTGGACCCGGCAACGATGGAACGTGAGCACGATGGAACGTGAGCACGTTGGAACGTTGGAACGTTTTGCCTGGCTACTGGTTGGGCTGTTGCTGGGAGCAAACCTGGCCTGGTATCATCCATACGAACTGGCCTACTACAACCCGCTGCTCGGTGGCGGGCCCATCGCGGCGCGTACAGTGCTGGTCGGCTGGGGCGAGGGTCTTGACCAGGTAGCCGCGTTTATCGCCACCGATGCCGCCGACTGCAACGATCTGGTGGCGGCATGGTACTGGCCGCTGCTCCTGGAGGAGGTCTGTACACCGCTGGCCCCGCTGGATCAGGCGATCAAGTCAGCCGATGCCGACTATGCCGTTACCTACATCAACCAGATCCAGCGCCGCAGCGAACCTGAAACTATGGCGGTTTTGAATGAGATGACGCCCCTGCATACCGTGCGTATCCACGGGATCGACTATGCCCAGATCTATGATCTACCTGATCCGGTGGCCCATACGGTCGGGGTTGATTTTGGCCCGAATATTCACCTGCAGGGCTATAGCCTGTTCGTAGATGCGTTGCAAACGCGTGATGCCTTTACCCTGACGCTTCAGTGGCAGACGCATGCGCCACTCGCAACGGATTATCTGCTCTTTATCCATATGCTGGATAGCGCGGGCAATTTAATCGCCCAGGTTGATGTACCGCCGGGCGGGCCGGAGGCTCGAACCAGCACCTGGCAACCACATCGCTATATCACCTGGACGCACACCGTGCCGGTGCCGGACGATATCCCGCCGGGTGACTACCGCATCACGCTGGGCCTGTACAATCCCGCCGACTTCAGCCGGTTGCCGCTGCATGCACCCGCTTCGTCTACCCCACCGACCGCTGGTGCGCATGCGCTGCTGCTGGAAACGCTGACAGTTGAACGGTAGCCCGGGCTGGAGAGAATGTGCCGACATGTCAACCAATCAACACACGAACATGCCGTCATTCAAAACTCACATGGCGGTTCTGCTGGGCTATCTGCTCCTGAGCCTTGCCGTGACATGGCCGCTTGTTTTGCACTGGCGCACTGCCGTGTTGGGCGGGATCAGCGTTGCCGCCGCACCACCGGAGCATAACCCGCGCTTTGAGTATGGCGGCTTTGAAGATGCCTCGCAGAATATCTGGAATGTCTGGTGGACCGGGTGGGCGCTGGAGCATGGACAGAATCCCTTCTGGTCGCCACTGCTCTACTACCCGGAGGGCGTCCAGATGTATGTGCAGACGCTCAACCTGCCGGCCACGCTGGTTGTCCAGCCGGTGCATGCGCTGGCGGGACCGGTTGCCGCCTACAATGTATCGGTGCTGCTGGCCTGCATGCTGACGGGTCATGGCGGATTTTTGCTGGTGCGGCACTTTGTACCGGGGGTTGCTATTCCCTTTCTCTGTGGAGCGCTGTTGCTGGCGGGGCCGTTCCACCTGATGAAGATCCAGTCAAACCAGCTTAACCTGGTCAGCATGCAGTGGATACCGCTCTTTATGCTGGCGCTGATCTGGCTGAACCAGTCGGCGGGCAGACACGGGGGTCTGCCCCTACCGGTTTCCGTTCTCGCTGCCATCGGCTTCTTTCTGCCGGCGGCGTTGACCGATTGGTACTGGGCGCTGATCTGCGGCATTTATGCCCTGCTCTGGTGTGGGTTGAGCCTGGTGTGGTCAGACGCACGCGGGCCGCTTATCCGGCGCTACCTGCTCTTTGGTGGCGGTGTGGCGCTCGGCCTTGCGCCCATCTTTGCCGGGATTGCCCGTGTGCGTGACACACTGCCGGAAGTTAGCGCCGGCTCCACCTGGCAGGGCTATGTTCAGGGCTATTCGGCGGATGCGCTGGGGCTGTTCTTTCCCTCGGCATTTCACCCGCTCTGGGGCGGCTGGTTTCGCCGTCTGCTGGAACCGGTCTCGGCGGGGTATGCCCCGGATGGCTGGTATGTCGCCGCCGGCTGGGTGCTGCTCGGTTGCGCCGCCCTGGGCATTCGGCAGAGCTGGCGCGAGCATTGGCGGTTGCTGGTCATCGGCGCAGTGGCATGGCTCCTCGCGCTGGGTCCATCCCTGCAGATTGCGGGTATCCCGACCGGCATCCCGCTGCCGTATGCGCTGCTGCAAGATGTGCCGCTGCTGGGGATGGCCCGCCGCCCCAGCCACTTTGCCGTGATCTGCATTCTGCTGGCAACCATTTTTGCCGGGATTGGTCTGCACCGCCTGAGCATGTGCTGGTCACGCCGCCAGCGGACAATCCTGCTGGCCGGGGTCAGCCTGCTGGCCCTGATCGAACTCTGGCCGCCGGCCCGGCGGCAGTTTACACTGGAGCAACCGGCGTTTTATGGACAGATCCGCCAGTTGCCGGGAGCGGTCGCCGATCTACCGCTGGAGTGGATGGAGACCAGTCGCTCGCTGCGTAACCAGATAATTCACGAACAACCAATCATGGGCGGTTACGTAGCGCGGCGACCGGAGTATCCCACCCGGCGCTATGTTCCGCTGCTGCGCTGGCTCAGCTCAATGCGCCGCACGGACGATATTGTGCCGCTCACGCACGCGGCACTGGCGGCGATGCAGTGCCACTACCCGATACGGCATATCATTGTACGCAAAGATCTGGTTCCGGCGGAACGCCTGCCGCAACTGGCCGAAGTTGTCACCACGCTGAATGCGGGACCGCTGGCCCCAACATTTGAGGATGAACGCCACATCTGGTATGAATTGCCGCTGTTTGCTGATCAGTGTCAACCATTTATCTACCTGGGCGCAGGCTGGCATTCGCGCGAATACACTGCCACGGAGCAGTGGCGCTGGGCGGGGGCTGCCGGCGATATCTGGCTAGTTAATCCGTTTGAGACACCTATTAGCGCAACCCTGCACCTGCGCGCCGAAGCTCCGGGCGGACCCGATGCTACTCGAACGGTTGAACTCTGGCAGGACGAGCAGCGGATCGCGGTGTGGCAGGTTGAGCGGGCGCGGCGGGACTACACGGTTGTGGTAGCATTACCCCCGGGCAGCAACCGGCTGCAGTTGCGCGCACCTACCACATTCGATCCCCAGACCGAGCGTGCGGTCAGTATTGCGGTGATGGAGTTGCAGATTCAGGATTATTATGTCAACAGGTGAAAGAAATTAAGCGCAATACTGTTCAAAGAAGCTCCCGCAAAGGCGCAAAGACGCAAAGAACTGCATAAATGTCACGGCTTTGGGGTTTTGCGCGAGACAATCCGGCCGTATGTGCAAGGTATTGGACTTAAACGGCCCCTGACCCGAAAAATCGTCGGGCCGCCGGCAGGACGGAGGCGATATCCCCGCCAAACGCGGGATCGCTTGATCCATGTCAACATTGGCAGATTCGCGGTTTTCGTTCATTTCGTGTTGTTCGTGGTCCAAACTCCACCGCGTAACTCCTGTCATATGACAGGAGTTACGCGGTGGAGATCCAAACCGGACGTTTGACCCGATGGAAGCCAGCTTCGCCTGCGGCAGCATGGTACTCGTTTTATCTTTTTCACAAAAATCTTACACAAAGTGTAAGATTTTTGTGAAAAAGTATGGAATCTTCCGCCCTGCCGGAGGCGACATTTCCTTCCGGGTCAGTGACCGCGTAACTCCTATAATATGAAAGATGACAGATCCGATGACAGAACTCGAAGCAAAAATCGATCCCTGGTTGCAGCATATGACCTGGCGGCGGGACTTTGCGCGCTGGCGTGATCGGCGCATCAACCAGGAGCAGTACCAGGATGAATTGCTCCAACGGCTGGAACAGATTATCGGGCCGCTAACGCCGGAGCATGCGCCGCACCTGCTGGACCTGGGGGCCGGGATGGGCGGCTTTGCGGTGGCGTCGGCGTTGCGCGGAGCGACTGTGGTCGCCTGCGATTACAACCGGGACTACTGCGATATCATTGCCCTGCGCGCGGCCCGCCACGGAATGACGCTGCCGATCTACAATGTCGCCGGGGAAGCGTTACCATTCCAACCCGCCAGCTTCGATATTGTGGTAAGCTGGGATGTGATCGAGCATGTCCACGCACCCAATCAGTTGCTGACGGAGATCGCGCGCGTCCTGCGTCCCGGTGGGCATGCGCTGCTGACGGTTGTCAATCGCCGCGCCTGGAATGATCCGCACTACCATATTAGCGGGATCAACTGGTTGCCGCGTACCTGGGCCGAGTGGATTATTGCACGCAAGGGTCGCAGCAAACAGCATATGGCATTTCGGGATATGCAGCGGCTGCGGGAGTTACACTACTTCCACTACCGGGAGTTTGTGGCCCTGGCGCGGCGGCATGGTTTCCGTGTGCGCGATCTGCGCGAGGAGTTGCTGCGCAGCGGCCGCCTGCCCAGCCGCAAGCGCAGCCGCCGGATCATTCGCACGGTCCTGCGCACCATCGGCGTGGAGGGTCCGGCATACCGGCTGCAACGCCGCTGGTACATGGGGGTATTTGAACTGGCCCTGACGAGGCAAACATAGTTGTTATTACAGGACTTACGTAGTGGGAGTTTGGAGCACGAAAACCACGAAATGAGCGAAAAACGCGAAAGTCAAAGAGCGTTTTTCGTCCAGCCAAACATCCAGTTTGAATGCCTACCGCATAGTGTGGTGTTATTTAGTCTGAAGAAACAAGAAAGGTTGAACGATGCGCCATATCAAATTGATCATGATCGGACTGCTGGCAGGCTTACTGCTGGCAGCATGTGGGACACCTGCCGCTGAGCAGGCAACGGGTGCAGGAACAACCCAGGTGATGACGGTCTATAAGTCGCCCACCTGCGGCTGCTGTACCGACTGGGTGAGTTATGTGGAAGAGCATGGCTACACCGTCACGGTCGAGGAGGTACCGAACATCGCGCCGATCAAGGCCGAGCACAAGGTACCCACCAGTATGCAGTCCTGCCACACCGCAATCCTGGATGGTTACGTAATCGAGGGGCATGTGCCGGTGGCGGATATCGAACGCCTGCTGGCAGAGCGCCCGGATGTGGTCGGGATTGCCGTCCCCGGCATGCCGCTGGGCTCCCCCGGCATGGAGGTTGACGGGGTTGATCCACAACCGTTCGATGTTGTGACCTTCGATGCCGCCGGTACCACTGAGGTGTTTTCCAGCTATCATCAATAAATTGGTTCTGTGGTTCTTCCCCATGGCACATCCTTTGCAATAACAAACCGTGATCGAGGCAAAAAAGAGATGAAGAGCTATGGAGAGAACCCGAAATGAACCAATTTCAACAAAGTTTGCAGGCTATACTGACCAATCCCTGGTTTCTTGGCATCTGGATTGTGCTGGTGCTGGTTGCGCTGGGTATTTTGATCCACGACCTGCGGCAGCACAATCCCGGCATTATGCCGCTGATGAAAGCCGTCTGGTTCCTGACGGTGCTCTACTCCGGCCCGGTGGGACTGGCGATCTACTACTACTCCGGGCGCAAGCAGATCCGCCGCGACTCGCTCTGGCGGCGGGGTTTCCGCTCCACCTCGCACTGCTACTCCGGCTGTGGCGCAGGTGAAGTGACCGGGATAATTATCGCCGCCGGGTTGCTCTCGCTGAGTACCTGGTGGGTCGCCGGAATTACCTTCCTATTGGCATATGTGGCCGGTTATACCCTGACTGTCGGCCCACTGATGCAGCAGGGCGTCGGGCTGCGGCAGGCACTGAGAGATGCCTTCTACAGCGAGACCGCCAGCATTACGGTGATGGAGATCGTGGCAATCGGCACCGATATCTGGCTGGCGGGCGAGGCAACAATGGGCGAGCCGCTCTTCTGGTCATCGCTGGCCTTCTCGCTAACAATGGGGCTGATTGCGGCCTATCCGGTAAATGTGCTGCTGGTGAAATTCGGCGTGAAGGAGGGTATGCATAACCCGAAGCATCGCACGCAGCACGATCATAGTCAGCATGGAGGACAGCAGGCGCAGCATGCCGGCGGCTAACGGCAACTCACCCGCCAATCTGCGACATACCACGTACCGTGGGCAGGATGCCCTCCGGCAGGCCGTGGCCCCAGGGCTTGACCGCCACCGCATGGCGGACAATTTGTTCCAGTTGCTCCGGCGTTGCGCCATTGCGTAGCGCCGCCCGCAGATCAATCTCATCGTCACGCAGCAGGCAGAGGTGCAGCCGTCCATCGGAGGTCAGGCGCATGCGGTTGCAGGTCGCACAGAAGGGATCGGTGACACTGCTGATAAAGCCGAGCTTGCCCGGAGCGCCGGGGATGCGATAGCGCCGGGCCGGATCGCTGCTGGCCTGTCCCAGATCCTCCAGCGGTCCCAGTTCTGCTGCAATCCGGGCCACCAGTTCGGCACTGCTGATTACGCCCTCCTGCGCCAACCCGGCCACCCCGGTCAACGGCATGACTTCGATAAAGCGAAACTCCCAGGGGTAGCGCGTGGTCAGGCGCGCCAGTTGGACCACCTCGTCGTCATTCATGCCGCGCACAATTACGGCATTAAGTTTGATGGGAGCCAGCCCGGCCTCCGTCGCCGCTGCCAGTCCCGCCCAGACATCCTCCAGCTTCCCGCCGCGTGTCACCTCACGGAACTTTTGTGGGTCCAGACTATCGATACTGATATTCACCCGATCCAACCCGGCCTCCCTGAGCGGTCGAGCCAGATGCCGCAGACGTAGCGCATTGGTAGTCATCGCAATATGCTCAATCCCCGGCGTGGCCTTGATCGCGCGCACCAGTTCCACCAGACCATGACGCAGGGTCGGTTCCCCGCCGGTCAGCCGGATTTTCCGAAAGCCCGCCGCCGCCGCTGCATCGATTACCAGCAGCAACTCAGCATTAGTCAGCAGTTCCGGACGAGGTGTAAACTGCATTCCCTCAGCCGGCATGCAGTAGACACAGCGCATATTGCAGCGGTCGGTCAGCGAGACACGCAGGTAATCGATCCGCCGTCCATAATTGTCGAGCGCGGGTGCGCCTGTCGGATAGGCGGGTAGTTCCTGTGGGTCGAAAAAGGTTAGTGGAATCATAGCAGAAGTTTGTTTGAAATGCGAGCTTGCCCGCAGTTTACGCCGGTACAACCACAAACAGCACGCGTTTTTAACAACCCGGTGTGTTGCAGTCTGGTTTGTTATGCAGCGCTACGCGTGCTGTTTGTAGTTCATTCCGTTCAAATCAGGCATATGCCAACACACTGACGCGGGCGGCGAGTTGCCGGGCAACTTCCCGAAAAACTTCGGCGTAGGCATCCGGCATATCATTAATAACAGCGGGTTTGCCCTGATCGCCACCCTCGCGGACGCTGGCCCCCATGGGAATTTGCCCCAGCAGCGGCAGATTCTGCTGTTGCGCCAACCGCTCGGCCCCACCCGTACCAAAAATGTTGTAGCGCTTCCCAGTATCGGGCGCAACAAAATAGGACATATTCTCAACCAGGCCCAGCAGCGGCACGTTGACTTTGCGGAACATCTGCATCGCTTTGACGACATCAATTGTGGCAACCATCTGCGGCGTGGTCACGATCAATGCGCCGGTCAGCGGGAGCGACTGCGCCAGCGTCAGCGCCACATCACCCGTACCTGGCGGCATATCAATCACCAGATAGTCCAGCGGAGCCCAGGCAACGTTATAGAGAAACTGGCGCAGCAGTTGTGTCACCATTGGCCCACGCCAGATCACCGGCTGGCTCTCATCAATCAAGAAGCCGATAGAGATCAGCTTGATCCCATGCGCCTCAAGCGGAACCATCATCGCCTGCCCGCGCGCATCCTCAAAAGCTTCGGGTTGGCCGCTGACCCCCAGCATCAGCGGCGTCGAGGGACCAAACACATCGGCATCCAGCAGACCGACCTGCGCGCCCTCCTGCGCTAGCGCCACCGCCAGATTCACCGCCACGGTAGACTTGCCGACGCCACCCTTGCCGGCAGCGACGGCCAGCACATTTGCCACACCGGGAATCGCCGCCTGATCCGGAATACCGCTCTGGGGACGCACCACGGCAGTAAATTCAACCTCAACGCTGGTTACGCCGGGAATAGCCCGGACGGCGGTCTCAGCTTCAGCGCGGATCTGATCCTTCAGTGGGCAGGCCGGGGTCGTCAACTCCACGGTGAAGGCGACCGCGCCTCCATCCACCTTCACATCTTTGATCATCTTGCGCGAAACCAGATCACCGCCAAGTTCGGGCTCCTGCACCGTGCTCAGCGCGTCCAGCACCTGCTGCTCACTAACCGGACTCTCTCCGCGTGAAAAGAGACTCATGAGTATATCTCCACTACAACTTCATCAGATATTTTCAATCACAGGACTTACGCAGTGCCGTTTGTTTGGGCCTGGTATCAGACCCAAACGCTGGTTTCGCCTGCGGCAGCATGGTACTTCTTTTACCTTTTTGAGAAGAATGTTGCACAGCGTGCAACATTCTTCTCAAAAAGATGTCAGGTACCGCCCTGCCGGAGGCGCATCGGGCGGTTCTTCCAGGTGAACACCTGGTGTAGAACCGACCGCGTAAGTCCTGTCAATCATACCATTTGTTTGGGGCTACTCTGTTCAATGTTCTCTGCTGACTACTGCCAGTATACCATGCTTTCAAAAGAAGTGTCTATCGAAAGTAGTGGTAGAGAACTTGAGAACCGGAGAACTGAGAACCCAGAACCCAAGCAGCAAGCACCCTGAGCAGGCCAATTATGCGTTCTCCGACCTTTGTTCTTTGTTCTCCAGTTCTGGGTTCTGCGGCGTAGCCGCAAGCAGACTCTCCACGGGCGTACCGTCGCGCAGGTGCTGCGCAACGATCCGGGTGATTGCCGGGCGGGTTAACCCGATATAGCGGTACGGCCCCGGCCAGACGGTCATATTTGGCCCCTGGTCGCAGCGATCCTGGCACCCGCTGAGGATAATCTCCACCGCCGTGTCCAATTCCTGCTCCCAGACGGCAAAATCCAGTTGTTGCTGTAGCGCCACGCTGCCCCGGGCAGAACAGCGGGGCCCGCCACATAGGTAAACTCGATGAGTTGAGGTATGTTCCATGACATTGTAGTCTGTTTGCTTCGTGAAGTGTGATCTTACCATTTGTAGCTCTATGGCGCAACTCAAAGCGTGCGGCCCCCCGCGTATCATGCAACCCATTCCCAAACATCAGCCGAGCATTTGCCTTGACAATGCTGTAGCGCCGTGCTATCCTTCCAGGTAATACTTCAAAATGTTTTCACGCGATCAAAGGAGATTGCTAACGGGTAAGTGCCGGTCAGGCCGAATATAGAGAATGGAACGCAGCACTGCCCGACTCATTGTGAGCTTAGATGGCAGTGCTGCAACCGCCTGTTACGGTAATGCAGCCGGTCAGGCCATCTCAAGCTCATCTTATTCTCAGGGATTGCCCCTGTCCAGGTTACACTATCGCACCCGGTATCGTTGGACGGCAGCCTGGGTATTGTGTCAGCCAGAGCAGTGGAAGGATGGCCGCCAATGGACTCTACCTACATATCTCCGGTCGGTCGTGCTGATGCCACCACCGACACTCACTACCCAGGGGCTGCAAGCAGCGCGCCCGGAATGCCTACGCGGAATGGAATTACACCGGACCAACTCACCACTGCTCCACTCGACGAACTCCTCTCGCCAGACACTTTACACAGCCCCACAGTTAATGCCCTGATTGGTCGCTTGCACTCCTACTACCCGGATGCCGATGAAGAGATTTTACGCCAGGCATATGCGGTTGCCTTTATTGCACACGAAGGGCAAAAGCGGCGGAGCGGTGAGCCCTACATCGATCATCCGGTGGCTGTCGCCAGTATTCTGCTCGATCTGCAGGTCGATACCGGCTCTATTGCCGCGGCCCTGCTGCACGATGTTGTTGAAGATACCGGCGTCTCGCTGGCGCAACTGGAGCAACTCTTCGGCGCGGAAATTACCCATCTGGTTGATGGCGTCACCAAGCTATCGGTGCTGGAGGCACGCAGCAAAGAAGAAGCCCAGGCCGGCACCTATCGCAAAATGTTTATCGCCATGGCCGATGATCCCCGCGTGGTGCTGATCAAACTGGCTGACCGGCTGCACAATATGCGTACACTCGGCGCGACATCGCAGGAACAGCAGGGCCGGGTAGCCCGCGAAACCCTGGAGATCTACGCGCCGCTGGCGCATCGCCTGGGCATCTGGCAGATCAAGTCTGAATTAGAAGATCTCTCCTTCAAAACCCTCCAACCGGAGAAGTACCGCGAGATTGCCCAGCAACTGATGCTGCGCCGCGAAGCGCGCGAGCGTATCGTGCAGCGGGTGATGGCCCGGCTCAGGCAAACGCTCGATAAAGAACATATTACCGCTTCTATCAGCGGTCGCCCCAAACATATCTATTCAATTTATCGCAAGATGGAGCGCAAAGGCGTTAATCTTGACCAGATCTTCGATCTGCTGGCGGTGCGAGTGATTGTCAACGAGGTCAGTGAGTGCTACCGGGTGCTGGGAATTGTGCATAATATCTGGAAACCGATCCTCTCAGAGTTTGACGACTACATTGCCGTGCCCAAGGAGAGTATGTACCGTTCGCTGCATACGACGGTGCTGATCCCCGGTGGAACGCCCTGTGAAGTGCAGATCCGGACGGAGGAGATGCACGAGGTCGCCGATCACGGGATTGCGGCGCACTGGCGCTACAAAGAAGGCTTTGGTCGAAACGATACGAACTTTGAGACGAAGCTGACCTGGCTGCGTGGCCTGATCGAGTGGCGGCGCGAGATGACCGACGCGCGCGAGTTTGTCGAGAGCCTCAAAAGCGATGTTTTTCAGGATCAGGTCTATGTCTTTACGCCCAAGGGCAAGATTATTGACCTGCCCGTCGGCAGCACGCCGGTAGATTTTGCCTACCGCATCCACAGCGAAGTCGGGCATCGCTGCGTTGGTGCCAAAATCAATGGTCGCCTGGTATCTCTCGACCACCAGTTGCGCAACGGCGAAATTATCCATATTATGACCAGCAAAGCGCCGCGTGGCCCCAGTCGGGACTGGCTCAACTTTGTGGAGACAAGCAGTGCCCGCAACCATATTCGGCGCTACTTCCGTCGGCAGGAGCGCGACGAGAACATTACCGCCGGGCGCGATCTGCTGGAGAAGGAACTCAAGCGACTGGGCCTGGCAACGATGGCCTTCGACGAGATTGTCTCGATCTGGGGCGCACGCAGCACTGAGGATCTGTTTGCCCTGATCGGCGGTGGTGAGACGACTGCGCGCCAGGTTGTCCAGAAAGTGTTGGCCCAGCAGACCGAACCCCACGACGATGAACTGGCACTTATCCCCAACTTTACCCCATCTGCCCCGCCCCGCACCGATGAAAACGGCATCAAAGTTCGCGGCGCAGGTGGCGTGTTGACCCGACTGGCCCGCTGTTGTAATCCGGTTGCGGGTGAGCCGATTGTGGGATATGTCACGCGCGGCAAAGGCATCACGATCCATCGCGCGGACTGTCGTACGGTGGTGAATGAGCGCAACAAAGAGCGCCTGATCGATGTCTCATGGGGTGACGAGAGTCCCCGGGGCTATCCTGTCCCCATTCGGATTGAGTCCTGGGATCGGGTCGGGTTGTGGCGGGATATCTCCAGCATTATCGCCGATGCCGAAGTCAACATTGAAGAGGTCCACCAGGTACCGGTACGCAAGCAGGGCCGTACGATGCTGGTTATCCAGATTACGATTCAGAGCCTCGATCAACTGACGCTGCTGCTTGATAAAATTAACCGCATTCCCAACGTCATCGAAGCCCGCCGTGAGAGCCAGGGAAGTGCTCCAGCCACGGCATAGCCCATGGACTCCAACGCAACAGTTTGCCCGCCCACAGCAACCGCACTGGCAACCCTCCAGCAGCATCTGCTGGCCTGGTTTGCCGGCGCTGCGCGCGACCTGCCCTGGCGCAAAACGCGCGACCCCTACCAGGTTCTGGTTGCCGAGATTATGCTCCAGCAGACACAGGTCGAGCGGGTGCGGCCCAAATATGTCGCCTTCCTGGAAGTATTTCCCACCCTGGAAGATCTTGCCGCTGCTCCCACCGCCGAGGTTATTCGTATGTGGGCCGGGTTGGGCTACAACCGCCGCGCCGTTAATCTCCAGCGGACAGCGCGGGCCGTTCTGGAGGAGTATGGCGGCGCGTTTCCCCGGAGCGTGGCCGAACTGCGCCAATTGCCCGGCATCGGTCCCTACACCGCCGGCGCGGTCGCCTGCTTTGCCTTTGAGCAGGATGTGGCCTTTATGGATACCAACATCCGCCGGGCATTGCGGCGCTGCCTGGTCGGACCCGAGGATCAGCCGCCGGCCACGCCGGATCGGGAACTGCTGGCCCTGGGGCAGGCGGTGATTCCGCCCGGTCAGGGCTGGACCTGGAACCAGGCAATTATGGAGTTGGGGGCGCTGATCTGTACCGCTACGACCCCTACCTGCCGGCGCTGTCCGCTGCGCACCGATTGTCGCGCCTATGCTGCCTGGCGTAGCGCCGATGAGCAAATCTTCGCCAACATGCCTGCGGAAGGTATGCCGTATCCACCGGCACGCCGCCCCACCCGCCGGGTGGCCGAGCGGCGTGAAGCGCCATTTGTGGGATCAAATCGCTACTATCGCGGACGGGTTATCGCCGCACTCCGCGCCCTTGCTCCCGGCACTACCCGCACGCTGGGGCAACTGGGGACAGAGATCCGCGATGATTACACGTCAGAACATCTGCCCTGGCTGCGTGAACTGCTGGCGGGGTTGGCCCAGGATGGCTTAGTCGAACTGAGCGGCGACAACGTCCAATTACCCGGGTAACTTCCCCGGCGAAATTCCCGCCATTCGCGCTTGACCGCAGCACAACGCTGTGTTACATTTAACGGGATGAGTGAGGATCGTACGTATGCACGCAGTCATCTTACGTTCCGGTCGTGAACGGCCTGTCCTACAGCGGCATCCCTGGGTTTTCTCAGGGGCAATTGCCACACTTCAGGGATCTCCCGGTAATGGCGATGTCGTTGATGTCTATGCCGCTGGTGGCGCATGGCTGGCCCGGGGTACCTGGAGCAGTCGTTCGCAGATTCGGGTACGGCTCTTTACCTGGGATCAGGACGAGACGCTGGATGGGAACCTGCTGCGGCAACGTCTGAAGCGGGCTGCATTCAACCGCACAACGCTGCCGGGGTATGCCGCAGACGACGAGCCAGGGGAAACAGAACAGGCCGCATACCGACTGGTGTATGCCGAGTCGGATGGCCTGCCGGGTCTAATTGTGGATCGCTACGGTACATATCTGGTTGTTCAACTGTTGACACAGGGCATGGTGGCGCATGCCGATTATATTGTTGAACTATTGGCAGAGCAGATGCGGCCTCAGGGCATCTATGAACGTAGTGACGCCGAAGTACGTGAAAAAGAGGGACTGCCCCCCCAGGAAGGACTGCTCTGGGGAGCAGAGCCGCCGCCGCACCTGGTCTTACACGGGCGTGGGACAACTGCGCTGCCGGCCCCCCGCTTTACCGTCGATCTACGCGCCGGGCAGAAGACCGGGTTCTATCTGGATCAGGCTGAGAATCGGCGGCGGGTGGCAACCTATTGTGCCGGGAAAGATGTCCTGGACGGCTTTTGCTATAGCGGTGGCTTTACGCTCTATGCAGCCCTGGCCGGGGCTCGTTCTATCACCGCTGTTGACAGCAGTACGGCGGCGCTGGCACTCGTGCAAGAACATCTGCAGTTAAACCAGGTGGAAACCCCCGTTACACCAGTTGCCGGCGATGTTTTCCATCTGCTGCGCCAGTATCGCAACGAAGGACGCCAGTTTGATGTCGTAATCCTCGATCCTCCCAAGTTTGCGCATAGCCAGGCCCAGGTTGACCGGGCCACCCGGGGGTACAAAGATATCAATCTGCTGGCACTCCAGTTGCTGCGCCCTGGTGGTATTCTGGCGACGTTTAGTTGTTCAGGAGTGATTTCGTCCGATCTGTTTCAAAAAGTTATCTTCGGGGCCGCCCTCGATGCACGCCGCGATGTGCAGGTGCTGGAACGGTTAACACAGGCAACCGACCATCCGGTGCTGCTGACTTTCCCCGAAGGCGAATATCTCAAGGGATTGCTCTGTCGTGTGTGGTAGCCTTGCGAATAACCAGTCTCCATCCGTTTCGGGTAACAGCCTGGTGTTCGTCTTTGTGGTTTGGCGTTCGTCACTATGAGCTACACAATTTTTGAAGATGGTCATATCTCCAGTCCGACCGGGTACCGCTCTACGGGGGTCTCGTGTGGACTCAAGGAGGTAAAGAAGGCGCGCGATCTGGCGCTGGTCTACTCCCAGCAACCCTGCAATGTGGCCGCAATGTTTACAACCAGCGCAACTATCGGGGCATCGGTCTTTTTTGATCAGGCGATTCTGGCACGTCATCGAGATCATATCCGGGCAGTGCTGATCAATGCCGGACATGCGAATGCGGGCACCGGGCAGACTGGCCTGGAAAATGCTGTTGAGTGTGCCAAGATTGTCGCCGACGAACTCGAAGTGCCGCGCGATAGTGTGCTGCTGATGTCCACGGGGATTATCGGGGTGCAACTGCCGATGGATAATATGATCGACGGCATCAAGCGGGCGGTTTCCGAGCTTGACAGCGGTGGTGGTCGGCGGGCAGCTTTAGCTATGCTAACCACCGACTCGCGTCCCAAAGAGCGGGTGTACCGCATTCAACTGCGTGACGGGCATAGCGTGACCCTGGCAGGCATGGCGAAGGGTACCCGCATGGTGCATCCTCAACTGGCGACCCTGCTCTGCGTAATGACCACCGACCTGGCAATTGATCAGCGTCTACTTAATCGCTCGCTTCAGCAGAGTGTTGCCGGCTCGTTTAGCCGGTTGACCATTGATGGCGATACCGCACCGAATGATACGGTGCTGCTGATGGCGAATGGTGCAGCCGAGGGCGCACCGATTGTCGATGCCAGTTCGTGGGAATATGGTGCATGGCAGGAGGCACTTGATGCCCTGACCGCTGATCTGTCCCAGCAGATTGTGCGCGATGCCGCCGGGAACGGCAAGATCATTCAGGTTGTGGCGCGAGGGGCCTCCAGCGAAGCCAATGCGCGTCAGGTTGCCCAGGCTGTTGCCCGCTCAATGACTGTGCGGCGTTCGTGCATGCAAGGGCGACCCGACTGGGGCGCATTATTGGCCGCAGTTGGAGCCAGCGGTGCCGAACTGCGGCCGGAGTTGCTTGAACTGCGTGTCGGCAACCTGTTGATGCTACTGGAGGGTAGCGCGGTTGCGTTCGATTATGATGCTGCGCTTCAGCTTTTCTCCGGTCCGGAAATTGAACTGGTTATTGATTTACACCTTGGTTCAAGTGCCGCAATCGTATGGACATGTACGTGGCATAGTGAGTAAATATGACCCAGCAGAAACTGCCGCTTTTTCCATTAAATAATGTTCTATTCCCCGGTGCGCCCCTCACTCTGCATATTTTCGAGGAACGCTACCGGTTGATGATCGCACGCTGCCTGGAGCAAGAGACACCGTTTGGTGTCGTGCTGATCCGCGAGGGCGAAGAGGTGGGTCAGCCGGCAGTGCCGCATGAGATGGGCACAGTGGCCCAGATTACCAAGCATGTACGGCTTGAGGATGGACGCTATTACCTGGCGGCCGTCGGTCAGCGGCGCTTCCGCATTCAGTATACCTTTCAGAAAATGCCCTACATGGTTGCCTCGGTATCAATGCTGCCGGAAGAGAGTGGGGCGGCGGTGGCGACAGTTGCCCAGGAGTTGCATAAAACCTATGATCGTTACTGGCAAGCGGTGACGGCAGCCACCGGCTTTCAGAACCAGCCTGAACAGCTTTCGGAGGATGTAGTCGAGATGACCTATCAACTGGCGCATCGCCTGCAGGTTTCCAATGAACGGAAGCAGCGCTGGTTGGAAACCGATGTCGCCACACGTATGCATGAGATTGCAACAGCGCTCCGTACGGAGATGCTGCTGTTGCCGCGCTCCGGTTCTGGGGACCGTGGTGTTTCCGGCGAGTGGAGTGGATTGGGTTCCTGGAATTAGCGTTTAGAAGTCAGTACTCAGCCATGCAAGCTTGGATGCCGACTGACTTCTAACACCCTCATCACTACCGTGATAATTGGAGTCTGCACGATTACCCTTCATCTGCCCATGGCTTTCTCTTTGAAGGATAAACGCCGCGTTGTCAAGTCAGTGATTGCCCGGGTACGCAATGAGTTTAACGTGTCAATTGCCGAGGTTGACTCACAAGATATCTGGCAGGAAGCCGTGCTGGGTGTCTCATGCGTTTCTACATCGCAACGGTACGCTCATGGTCAGCTTGAGGCGGTGGTTCGCTTTATCGAGGACCGGCGTCCCGATGCCCCGCTGGTCAGCTACGAGATTGAAATGCTTTGATAGGGGTTACGGGTTAACGGTTAACGGTTAGTAAATCCATACTCCTGAGCACGAAACCCTGGCCCCAATACTTTTCACATAACACGACTTACGCGGTGGGCGATCAAACGGGGCGTTTGCGCCCGGTAAAGGCAGGCTTCGCCTGTGGCAGCATAGTACGTTTTGATCTTTTTTCACGAAATATTTTCACTTTATGAAAATATTTCGTGAAAAAAGGATGGAATCTTCCACCCTGCCGGAGGCGATATCTCCTTTCAGGGGCGTACCCGTGTACGTCGTCTTATTTAAAAGGTATTGACCCTGGCTCCTAACTGTTAACCCGTAATCCATAAACCCCAACCGTTAATTATGGACGATATCCTGCCCTTCCCGCTACTTGCCCTTGTTGGTCAGCCGGAGTTAAAGACGGCGCTCATCCTGACGCTGGTCAATCCGCAGATTGGCGGAGTGTTGCTGAGTGGACCGTACGGCGTCGGCAAGACAACGGCTGTGCGGGGGTTGCTTGATGTGCTTCCGCTGACCGAGCATGAAGAACTGGATGCTGAGGGAGAGCGGCAGGTGGTGCGCGCACCAATGCGCTTGATCGAACTACCGCTGAACGCGCGCATGGAAGATGTGGTCGGCGGAATTAATGAGCGAGTGGCGCTGGAGCAACAAAAGATCCTGCTCGAAGAGGGCGTACTGGCAAAAGCGCACCGCAACCTGCTCTATGTGGACGAAATTAACCTGCTTGACCCCCGCGTGGTTGATGCCATTCTCGATGCCGCTGCACAGGGGCGTACGCTGGTACGGCGGGGTCCGATGACGCGCCTCTTTGCCTCGCAGTTTGTCCTGATTGGCTCAATGAATCCCGAAGAGGGGCTACTGCGCCCGCAAATTATGGACCGTTTTGGCCTGCGGGTCTGGATTGCGCCACTGACTGAAGCCCAACAACGCCTGGAAGTCTATCGGCGGACCCAGGCATTTCGCCGCGATCCACAAGCATTTCGCGTGCTCTATGTCGAACAGACAGCCGCGCTGCATAGTGAAGTTGCCGCTGCCCGCGAGATCCTGCCACATGTCAGCCTGCCACCTGCCGCCGAGACGGCGGCAATGACGCTGATCCAGGCATTGCAGATTCCCTCGCACCGGGCCGAAATTGCGCTGCTGGAAGGCGCCCGCGCCCGCGCTGCCGCCGACTTTCGCAGCGAGGTCAGTGTAGAAGATATCCAACGCATTGCGCCACTGGCACTGCGCCAGCGCCGCAGCAGCGAACTTGAAGCCTACGCTGCACAGATCGAGGAAGAAAATGCTGAGATCGACGCGGCCCTCAAGCAGCTTGCCGGCAGTGAATCCTCCCACCGGAGCAAACGCCGCAGCAAAGTGCGCGAGTTAGAAGGCGAAGAACCGACTGAGAACGGTGAGTAATTGCCCTAACAATTTTGCACAAACCGGCAGCGATCCGCGAACAGATAATACGCTTTCGCCAGCATCTGCCGTGGCACTTCCACAAACTGGTAGTAGAACATATCCTCCCAGATCAGCCCCTTACGAAACCCGGCATCCACGCGCACAAAAGCCCACTGTGCAATCAACCCGACATTCCAGTAGACCAGCAACAGTGCCAGAGCAACCAGCGGTCCATAACCCACCCGCAACCGGAGCCAGTCCAGCAGCACTGCCAATCCCAGCACAAAGATGGGCGTACACTCAATCAGACGGCGGAAACCAAATGCACCGGAGAGATGCCAGGTCGTGCCAAACGAACCATTAATGTAGGTCTGCGCAAAAAAGCCCAGACCCAGCAATGCCGCCAGCAATCGGTCCCGCCGGGCCAACCAAAACAACCCGACCAACCCGATCACCAGCACCGGGCTCCAGAGAAACGCACCATGGGCCGGATCAAGCAGCGTATTGAAGAAGTTAGGACTGGTGAAATCGAGTTTGTTGCCCACGGTTGAGGAAGGACCAGGACGCCCGTTCAACACCTGATAGGCGGCAAACTGGGGCAATAGCCCGATCAACAGGGCTACCAGAAAAGCACCGTGATGCGCCGGCAACTGCCTAATCGCGCCCCAGTGTCGCCGACCTGCCAGCCGTACATAGGCAACTACTCCCTCGACTGCCGGAATAATCAGCAGCAGCCCGAGTTGCTCACGCGTGATCGTCATCAGCCCACCCACCAGACCGAGCAACAGCCACTGCCACAGGGGACGGCGAGCCATCCGCTCAACCAGTGGCCGCTCCCACCCGTGCAGCCACAACGTTAGAAAGAGCGCAAAGAGAAAGAAAGCGGTCGCATGAGACCAGGGCATGGCAATATAGGTGTAAAACAGCAGCGGTGACGCCAGCCAGACGGTCACGGTTGCCAGGGCTGCCGCAAAAACAGAGGCAAACCGCCGGGCCAGGCGGTAGGTCAGGATCAGCCCCAGCAACGCATAGAGCGCCGACATGAAGCAGACTGCCCAGATATAAGGCGCGGAGTAACCATCGGCCGGGATATTCGCGCCGAAGAGGTTGGCAGTGCGTACTCCCAGGTCTGCCAGGATAAAGCCGGGAGACCACATGAGCGCCGAGCCAACCGGCGCAACATTGCGGAATTTCCCAGTCTCCAGGTTGCGCGGCGGATCGGCGGGATTATCGCGCAGGAGTGCATTAAAAACGGCAGGATCGTTGTTGCGCTGCCCAATCTCCGCAAAATGCCGGTACTCATTCTGAAAATCCAGGTCGCGATCAAAATAGAACGAACGCAGGTAGGCATAATACTGCACCTCATCGGTGGCATAGATCCGGGGAGTACTGAGCGGCAGCAGTATCAGGAAAACCAACAGCAGAACAAGCAGTCCGGGGTCAGATCGGCGGAGTAACAGGACACGCTGTGCCACCGCTGGAACGGTTGTCATATTTCCTCCTACTGGCAGGTTGCAGCAAAAGTTCATAGCAGGTAAACAATCTAAAACTGTGCCTCCCCACGCTGCACCGGCAGGCATGGGGAGGCACATATACATCTACACGATAGGTTATAGCGAAACTCACCTCGCAACCAGGGGCAGATGGATTTCCGGCACCTCGTATTCAGGACTTAGCGAGACTTCATACTCCAGCATTGTGGTCGAAGCATTCCCGGCCCCGTCCAGGATACGGGCATAGGTGTAATACGGAACGCCACCCTGCCACTGATCCTTTGGAAGACCGCTAAAGAGACTCCAGGGCATACTAAATGTGTACGTTTCTCCATTCGCTGTGATGTTATTCACCGGAACCGTTGCCCATTCCAGCGCATTCAATGCATCTTCATCCTCGGGATCATTCGGATCAAGGTCTGTAAGACTATTGGCAACCCAGACACCCCAGAATGGGAACTCCTCGCCATTCTTGCCATAGAGATTATCGGCAATCGTCATATCCTCGAAACTCAGTGTTACGATGATAGAGTTGGTCGTAGTAATTGTCTGGCCCGAATTATCAACTACCTGGGGAGTTCCCGATGTTACCAGCGGCGGTAACGGATCATAGTAGATCGTCTGCTGAAAGTCTTGTGAATACCCGACTGTATCCGTCATTGTGGCCTGTACAGAGGTTACAGGATCGTCCGTACTAACCTGCGGCAGAGCCAGTGCTACACCGAGATAATCATTCTCATCAAAGCCAAACACTGTACCTGGTGATGTATTAACGGTCAAACTCTCCAGACCGCTACACTCCCCAGATAATCCACGGGCTTCCAGGAAATAACCGGGAATACGCGTATAGCGCGGATCACCATCGCGCGCTCCATCTGTCCCATTCTCCAGCAAACGCACGCCATCTCCCTGAGTAAACACCGCCGGGTTGCCGGCGAGGTAGGGATTGCGAATACTGCCTGTGGCATCGATACCGGGATCAAAGGTAATAGCAGCCTGTAGAACAGCCGATTCCTGCGATGGATTCGCTGAACTCCGCAATTGACCAAAGACTGTACGGTTAATACAGGCAGTACTACCAGAAGGCGCAGCTTCTAGTCCCCATGGTACAAGCCCATCAGGTGGAATATTCGCATATTCTGAGAAGGTTGTGCCATCATTGCTCAAGCGATACTGATCAGCATTACTAGCTGTGATTTTTACCGTAATAGCAGGTGTACCAGTAATTGTCGCACCATCATTGATCTGGAGCGAGCCCGTGGGAACCGGCAGCGGAGTTGGCGTTGGTGGAGGGCCGGCGTCTGTGGCAGTCAGCGAATACTTTATTACTGGACCATCACCAGTAAACACTTCATAAGCAACATGACCATATGCCCGATCTGTCAGGGTTGCCGCACCACTAAGGTTAAAACCACCCTGGACATTGATGCGCGTGATCGGTTGCCAGTTCTCTGCAGCGGGTTTAAATGCATGATAAATGTCTTTCCCACCAGCGCGATTATTAAACCAGAAGACATGCAAATTATTCTGTGAGTCAGACACAATCGAGACAACCTCGGCAGTTTCGCCCCCAGAGGCTAGTAGAGAACGAGGTCGCCAGTTTGAGTCTGTTGGACGGCGCTCCACATAAAAAACCTGCCCATCCTGCACATTACGCCAGGCTATGTACATGTTGCCGTTCGGTGCAACTGTTCCACTCGGGTCAGCAAAGAAGTCATCGCCCGATGGAGGTCTGGCAATCACGTCGGTGGTAAACCCACTTCCGTTCCATCGCGATCCATAGATAGTACCGTCACCGTAATGGGCAATCAGAACACTACCATCTAATCCGGCTATAACCGAGGGTCTTCCAGCAGCTTTATTATCAGCGACAACTCGTGTCCCTGTCCATGTATTACCCCCATCACGAGATAACCGGTAACGCATACGATCAGCGGCGTTCCAGACAGCAAAAATGGTACCGTTGGGAGTGATAGCAACATCAACGAAAACCCCAAAGTTATCCGCCGAACCAATGCGTTTCTGTGCTTCAAAATTAGTAGCCCCTGGTGGCTTGCGACGCATATACATAGCCCCACTGGAGCGGTCAATCCAACCAACGACGATCGTACCATCAGAGCCAACAGCAACTGAGCCACTTGCAAAGTCAGCCTGGCCTTCGGCATCGCCCAAGATCTGCCGATTGGGCCAGGTTCCCGCTGAGTCGCGCTTCGACCAATACGATATCTTTTCACCAGGGTTGGCAGCAAGATGAACCCTATCCGCATAACCGGCCAGATCGGGAAACTTAGCACCACCAGAACTGGGAACCTGCACATCGGTACGCACGACTTTCGTTTCCGTAAGCCTTACCTGAGTGTTCCCCATCGGAGTGGAGAATAAGGAGGTGGCAACAAGCATGACACACAGTGTTGTCAAGATAATCAGACGCATACGTGTATTCCTCCAGAGGTCTATTACTATCATTACGATGCATCACAGAAATTGTGCCGATCACAATGTAAAAACGTAGACCCCTATGAACCTAAAAAGTAACTATTCACTATAATTTATACAACAGAAGTCACCATTCCTAAATCCTGAACTTATGCTATGCATTACAGCTAGGGTGCGACCACTATGACATCATCAAAAAAGATACCTCCCATAGCCCGGGTATACAACCCGGCCTGTCCATTCGTGAGGGTAGTATCGGTTGCCTCTGCAACAACATTGCCATCAAGCGATGCTTGAATGTCACTGCCAACAACGCTCAGCGAGACGGTATACCAGCGGCGTTGCTCGTACCCAGGGGCATCAATCTCAACCAGGGGAGTTGCCACACCATCAACAACTTTCTCCAAAACTTGCTTTGGCGTCGCCTCATAGGTGTCAGCAATAATACGATAGCGGTAAAAACTATTCCCCTGACGGCGCGCGACTAACCCAAAGGTGGCATTTTCCTGGTCATATACCTCGGCCGTAATCGTATAATCCGTCCAACTTGGCGAACCAGTCACTGCCAGGGTCTCACGAATACTGGGATTACGGGCCTCTGCCGTTCGATCTTGTACCAGACGACCATCCTGTACCACCCATACCGATTGCGTACCAGGAAGCACCTGTTCCAGATCTATGAATGTCCAGTTAGAAAGAGATTCCTCTGAAGAAAAATCATCGGTAAACAGAACAGTTCCAGCTAATGAAGGTACATTCGTTGGCTGTGATGCAATTGTTGGTGTGGGGGGCACATCAGGATATTGCAGAATCGGTGTTGGGTCGGGCGACTCTTCCGCCTGACCTCTCTGACTAAATCCTATCCCTAACACACCCAGCAAGACCATAAGAGACAGACCGGCAACAATAGCCATCAAAATACTTTGACGTTTCATTACATATTCCTCCTTGATGCGAGAGACACATCGAATGGCGCGTCTCGTGGCAACAGTTCAAACGCATTACAGGTATCGCTTGATATGCAAACATAGCGAATGAGTTTCAGTTCCGATCTCTTCCAGGTTATCCAACGACCTGTGCATCGCCCACACAAGCTGCTTACAGGAACAAAGCTAAACCGACCAGACTGGAAATGTATACTAGTACTGACCCTATAATTTGTCAATAGTAGCAATCATCCTGACAGTTCATATGTACGCAGAAGCAGTGCGATAAGAAGCGTCGACTCAAGCGGACCTCCGCCTTATGCCTCTAGCTATCCCCAGACGTTAAGGTATGTCTTGCACAATACCTCCCTCGGCCTGCTTCATCTTAGTAAATCGTACTATACAATAAACCTTCTTTACTGCAAAGTAGGAAATAGATGAAAGTTCAATGAGACTTGGCTGAACCGCCGATCAACTATTCGATCAATCAGCGGATTATCTCTGGATCATCTAATCTGATACACGAAATGGTTCGTACAGACGCAGTAGCTCCGCAGCAATCGCCGTCGAACTGAAGGCTGCCGCCAGCTTCGGCGCATGCCGGTGGCAGATATCCCACAACTCCTGCCCAGTGAGCAAGCGGATCAGCGCTTCTGCAATCGCCGTCGCTGATCGGGGTTCGATCACCAGGCCCGCCTGCTGTTCCCGCACGTAAACGCTTACGCCGGTTGTACGCGTAACCACCGTGGGCGTGCCAACCGCTGCCGCCTCGACGGCCACCCGATTAAAGGACTCGGCCACTGACGGGACAACCACGATATCGGCAGCGGCCAGATAGGTCAACGTCAGCGCATGATCAATAGATCCAACAAGCTGCATGCTATGAGATACACCGAGATCAACCGCGCGGCACCGGAGGTACACTCCATAATCGCCAAAGCGCGGCGTGTGCCGATTGGGGCCAATGATCAGCACCTGGGGTAAAACACTGGCTGCCTGCACATGTGGTAGCGCCTCTACCAGGTAGGCTACGCCTTTAAATGGATGTAGCCGGCTCAGGCTGACAACAATCGGGCGGGTTGAATCTAGATGGTGGCGCGCCACGACTTCAGCCCGGCATCGGGCGCGCAGTTGCAACAGCGGCATACCATCTGAGGGATAACTATCCGCCGTAATATTATAGGGAATCGCAACGACTTTGTCGGGCGCAGCCCCCCGGCGAATGGCGAGATCGCGGATCTGTGGCGAGTCCGCGCGTAGCACCACCGCACGGTTAAAGACATGGGGGAGCAGGGCGCGTACGGTGCGAAACCGTCCATAGCCATAGTCATACTCCGGCTCGGCCATAATATCCGCGCCGGGAAGCGTAACAGCCAGTGGTGGATGTAGCTTGCGCGGCATAAGCGCCGCCACCACCCCCAGCGGGAAAGCCGTTTCCACATGGACTAGATCATATTGCCGTGTCTGGAGAAATTGCCGGTAGTGAGTCAATGCTCCGGCAAGGTAGGGGTAGTGCAGCGCCAACCCCAGCGTGCGGTTTGCCAGTTTGAGCGGTATCCCGGAACTGACCGGCAGTCGATGGACCAAAATCCCCTCCTGCTCCTCCGACACCCGCTGCCGTAGACCGGCCGTCAGCGTAATTACCTCGGCGGTCACGCCATGCTGCCGCCACGCATCGATTACCTCAGCATGGATGCGATTGCCCATCGCCGTCATATCGTAGCGGGGAATAAAATAAAGAATCCTCAATGCAGCCGCTTCCACAATTCCATTTCCCGCCCATAACGTGTTTGTATATGTATCAATTGATAGTGATCTCGGAGCACATCTTCACCACCAAAATAACTATCCCACATACGTGGAATGTAAGTCGGACGACGCACTTGAAGCACATAGTCAGGGGCGTGTTTCTCATGACCGGCAGCGCCCGATCCCATATTTTCCACTTCAACACGCGCAATATACTTCTCAGTAAGCCCTAACAGATCGATAGTTGTGTGCTCTGAATAATAGGCAATAGCGCCCGCACCTGTGACCGCAATACTTTCATCCGGGTTGGCATGATCGTGCATCCACCAACCTAATTCCCGCCACATCCATACACTTTCGTCCTGACCTCGCAGAATATAGTCAAAATGCATACTGCGAGTTAAGGCATACCCACTGAAAACAAGCAACCCGATTGCCAGAACTGCAGGTGCCAGTAATCGCACCGTGGTACGCTGAATACACCAGCGATAGATCCACGCCAGACCATCGGCTATTAACATTGCGAACCAGGGTATCAGAGGTACAAAAAATCGCACTCCATAAAAATGATCGCCACCAACTGCAATAATATAGATGCTATAGGCGCTCACCAGCAAGAGAAAATACCCCCGCCAACTCTTTACGGTAGTCCACCTGTTGATTACGACCGGAACAAAGATGATCAGTATGAAGGGACCGCCCATGCTAACGATAAATCTCCAGGTATATTCCAGACCACGCCAGGCTTGCTGTAAGCCACCTCCGGTCTTAGCATAGAAGGTGTTTGGAAGCCAATCGCCGTAGTAGGACATGCGCCAGAGGAAATATGGCACCATGATCACGAGGTAGACCCCCAGGAGATATGTTATAGGGCCACAAACTACAGACCATTTTTGTTTAATTAACAGCCACAGTGTGTGCTGTTTTCTGGGACGAGCATCTGTTATGGCAGATTCTGCCCGGTTAAAGCCTGGAAGTCCGTGTGGCATTATCAGCAACATGTGGAGTATAGTCAAACCCGTTAGCAATACCCCCTCAGGTCGTGTAAGACTGGCAAGCGCGAAACTGCTACCACATAGAATGGCAGTAATTGAACGTTGTTCAGACCACCAGCATACATACATAATACTGCTGCCGAGAGCTAGTAGGGTGAACAGGCCAGTCTCTAAACCAGCACCACGGGCAGTATGGATCAACAAATTTTGACTTGTTGCCACAATCAGCGCCGCCACCAATGCCCATGCTGATCCCAATAATTGCCGTGCTATCCGGTATGTGAGCAGCAAGATCCCCAGAGCCAAAATAACTCCGGCAACATATGCCCAAAACACCGGATCGCCATCGAGCACAATCACCAAAGCTGCCAGCATGGTCCACAAAAAATTTGTATATCCCTCAACCCGTTCACCGACATTGTAGACCAAACCATGACCGGCGACCAGATTCTGCGCATAGCGAAAAGAGATAAATGCATCATCCGATAACCATGATGGCCAGAGTACGCCACTAAAGCTCACCAGGGCTGCTATGAGAGATAATGAGAGGCGCACAACCATCTCGTGTGCCATCATTGCGGCGACGGCACTTGCCGGCACTACCAGCAGCACCAGCCACTCATAGCGTAACGGTGCCGGTTGATAGAGCGCGTAGCATCCCAGCAGCACCAGCATCAGACCACTACAGATCAGAAGCGTAGCACCCAACGATGTACCTATCCATCGCAGCCACACCCATAATCCGAGCAATGCCAGAGATAACACCATAGCAACCGACCAATCGCGGTATGGTAATGGTTGCAACGTGATATCCGTTAGAACTACACCAAGCTCTCGCTGATCACCTGGTGGACTAAAAGGCACGGTTTGAAGTGCAAGGCGCAACGTTCCATCGGTATTACCGCCGGGAGGCATAATGAAGCGGTAAACACGGAACGTCGTATCGGGTGTGACGGTCAAAAAAGCATGTTCATTTGCCAGGAACGTCAATGGATGCATCCACTGGGGATGTGCTGTACGAACACGTACATCTGCCAGATATGCTGGAGCCGCATGATACCCAAAGGGTAATTGAATAAAGGAGTAGGCACTTGACCAGCGATATTCAAACTCCCTGTTCTCTTCAAGGCCATGAAAATTAACCAGGTGCATTCGATTCCGCGGCCATTTGACCGTCAGATCTACCGCATACGCTGGAAGATACTGTCGCGCAACCAGCGAACCACCAGCAACCACTAACAGCAGAATCAGCACAGCACCCAGTTCCAGCATGAGCTTTCTTACTCGCCAGACAAGCTTCGTGGCTACTGCACTGGATGCAAGTTGTGATGTTACCGATGATTTCATAGACCGACCTGAGTATTCTTCCAAGGTACCAAGCCCTCCAGAATGTACGAATGACTCAGAGTTTTATGGCATACTGATATACGCTTAGATGGACATTTATCCATTTTTACTGATGATTAACCCTGCGGAGCTACTCTACTGGTATAGATGTAAATCGAAAGTCAATATAAAAAAACCGAATACTGATCGGAATATCATTTCTCGCAGGGTCGGACGTTGCATCGGCATGTAATACGAGAGCATGCTCCCCAGGTGGTAAAAGCACATGAACCGCTCGTAACTCAGGTTGCTTTGCCTCAACGTTTACCTGACCTAAATTGGTTTCATTCAAAGCAACTTGCAGTGAGCGTGACTGCTGATAACTTAACATGTGCATCGTCACAGTTGCTATCACTGGATGGTCAAGCGGATTAACCAGTTTTATTTCGGCTTCATCGCCCATCCAGCGCCAGCGGTGGGTAGCATCAACTTCCAGCGATTGCCACCCCTTACCGAGAAAGCCCAGAGGTTCTACCGGCCAAGTTGGTGGAATTGCATAAGCTTCCAATGATGCATCGGCCACGATTGCTGGTCCGACACCCAATTCATCTAAAAGGGTTCGAACCTGTGCAAAGTACTCAGACTTTCCGGAACGCAATTTGAGCGATCCGGTCAGACTGGTCAGATCCAGTGTCACATAACGGATAGCATAATCCGCCAACGCGCGCCGTCCCGATTCCGGCCATCCCGGTGATACAATATCGTTGCGCACAACTTGCCCCGTCCGCAACTCACGTACCCCTGGTGTATATTCAACAAAGGGATAGGCTGGCGGTCGAGCCACATAGCCAGCAAAGATCGGCCAATGATGTACGGTCTGTGCCAAAATATGTTCACCCCGATTGACATTGACATACATCGGCAGCGCCATCAATGCACCATCGTCTGGTTGCGGCAAGGTTGCATAGAAAGGATGTACCTTACGGTGAACGATGTCCAGAGGGCCAGTATAGCCATCCAGCGCAATAACAGCAACGATCATCACCGCAGCCAAGCTCCATCTGAAGTGTGGAACTACCCTTCGCGTCAACCAGATAAACCCGTAGGCTGCCAGAATTGCAACCATCAGGCTAGACAGCACTGCCATATGGCTGGGACGCTGACTGATACGAATGCCCGGCAACCCCTGCAATAGGGCGAATGGCAGTGGAATATTAGTTTGTATACCCGCAATTCGTAATGCTGGTCCCATCGCCAGCAGCATTGTCGCTCCAAGTAATAAAACCCAGTGCTTTGTCCGCTGCCAGAGCATGACTGCCCCAAATAGAGCCAGAAACAACCCGACCCAACCTAAGGCCACATTCCAGAATGTCAATAAATCCGGATAGACTGATTGGCGTGCTGCCTGTACTGCCTGCCCCCAGATTGGGTGAATTGGATTTGGCAAAAAGAAATCAATAATATCCGCAGAATGGCGCATTTGGGATGCACGTAAATCCCATTGTTCTTGATCAATAACCTGTGACACTGTCAGGATACGCGGAGCCAACACTGCTCCCCAAAGCACCAAGGGGACCATACCCCATAGTGCCAACCGTACACTGCGTGTACGCCCGGCAAACAGCATCCAGACCAGTATGGCACACCCGGTAAACATTACACTGAAAAGTCCATAATACCAACTTCCCAGACTTACCCAGAGCAACACTATTCCGGTCAGCAGTGCTCGTCTCCATGACGGATGTTCCAGGAAAAGATAGAGGATAAATACATAAATTGCCATCCAATGAATTGATGCCAGTTCAATGCTTCCCTCCATTACTCGTTGGAGATGATACGGCGAGAAAACATAAATGACACCAGAAACCAATGCTGCCGGGACACTTTGCGTCAGGTAGCGTGTGAAAAGAAAGACCGCATAACCGCCTATCACAAAACTGGAAAAAATCGTCCAGTTAACAGCCGCAATCGGGCCGAGTGTCAGTGTTACAGGTAATACCGTAACACCCTGCGAAAAGCCCAGCGTCTGCCAGAACAGATCAATCCCATGGGGATAGTACAGCATGGAGGTATAGAAGGGCAGTTTGCCCTGTAATAAAGCATGTGCTGTCCACCAGAAATGCCAAGTATGCTGATAGGCATCCACACCTTCATCTGCACCGACAACACCGGTCGTAAAATGCCTGACTAGAGGCCAGGTTACAAAAATCGCCAGCAGCAAATAGACACCAATTGCAAGCAGGTGTGGTAATACAATTGTCAGCCTCTCAGCCATCGTCCGCGGAGCTGTATCCAGACGGGAAGTTGTGCGGAGAGATGATGAAGATCTTATACCTGTTAGCTTCACATCTTCACCTGAATGTACCTTCCCATTACGCACTATCTTCTGTCTGCCACTCATCAGTTGCTTGCTATCCCTCTTTCACCAGCGCAAACATCACATAGATCGGATCAGTCTGATCAAAGCGTTCTTCCAGCGGATGCACCACCGCTGCCAGGAACCAGTCCTTAAGCACAAACTTGCGCCAGTAACGATTGCGCCGCGTCTCGTGGTAGTGACCGTTGAGCAATTGCCGCCCAAACCCGCGCCACGCGGCAATACGCGCCCGCGCCGGTTCTACATAGACCCGCTGGATATCAGCCGCAGTATAAAAACGGAAAAACGACCCGGTTTTGCCTTCCTGGACGAAAGCATTGCGCGCCACTCGCTTGAAGGGCTTGATCCCCGGAAAAAACGCCGTCCGCTCCGTGCTGGTGTAGGGCAGTGTAATCGCGGCAATTCCGGCCGGCGCTAACACCCGCCCAAGCTCACGGCCAACCGGCTCATCGTCGGGAATATGTTCCAGCGAAGAGATCGCACTGATGCGTTGAAATGACCCATCGGAAAATGGCAACTGTGTCGCATCAGCAACCAGCGGCAGAAAGGTGCCATCGCCGGGGCGCGCCGTTGCCTGCCGCTTCCGGCGTTGCCAGCGCACCCGCTGCGGGTCCAGTTCCACAACCACAACATTGACGCCCTCTTTTGCCAGCATATGCGGGTAACTGGAGGTGCCCGATCCCACATCCAGTACCGTATCGCCGCGCTGGAGTTGCAGCGCCCGGGTGGCCCAGGGATACTCGATCAGCCGCCACAGGCTGAAATCATTGACCGTCTCCACGAGAATACGCCAGCCGTTGAGCGCAACCTCATAGGCAATGCAGCGCAACCCGGATAGTTGTACCGGGGATCGGGAGGGAGCATCCGCAGTGGAAGAACAGATGTAGGGTTTTTCTATTGAATTAGCCGTGCTATTCTGTGTCATTTCATCCTTCATCCGGCATCTCCGCTCTACCTGTTTCGACCATTTGGACCGTGTGCAGTTGAATACCCAGGAATGCCACTCCCAACTGCCGCCCCTGATCGTCGGGAGCGGGGTCGGTGGGAACGCTTAAGTATAACACATGCTCTCCCGGTTCCAGCCACAATCGGAATGTACGGCGCATGGCGGCCCGGCTAACCTCGATCGACCCCAGATCGGCTGCATCCAGACGCAGTGTAAGCAGACGGGGCTGTCGGTAACTCTCCATATGCAGTTCAAGTTCTACAACCTGCGGTTCGTCCAGCGGATTGAGCAGGTGCAACTCGGCCTGCGCCCCGATCCAGCGCCAGCGGCGCTCCGCAGTTTGCTCAACCCCACCCCACCCGCGCCCCAGGTAGACCAGCGGCTCAGGTGTGGCGACCGGGGACACCGGGTAGATCTCCGCCGTGGCATCCTGGTAGGTGGCGGTGAAGCCTAACTCGTCCATCAGTGTGTGCATGCGCGGCAGCGAACTGCCCATTGTATCCGGGTGATAGATGATATAGCGAATATCGTAGGCCGCCAGGGTTGCCCGCGCCAGTTCGGGCCAATCGCGGGCCAGGATATCATCGGCAACACGCCGCCCGTAGCGCATTTCGCGGATACCGGGGGCATACTTGCCGACATGATAGGGTGGCTCGCGCCCGATAAACCCGCCGATAATCGGCCAGCCATGCCTGGTCTGGTACCAGAGATTTTCGCTACGCGAGAAGTTGATATGCACCGGAATCGGCAGCAGCGCGCCGTCGGCGTCCGGCTCCGGCAGTTCCGCATAGGCTGCCGGAATCGGGCGGGAGAACAGCGGTAACGGTTGCGCCCAGCCGTCGATCAACAGAATCGCCAGCAGCAGCAGCGCCGTGAGTAGGTAGCGTTGACGCGGACGGCGTTGAAACAACTGCAGCACGCCCTGGGCCGCCAGTAGCGCCATCAGAACCATACTCAGAATAACAAAGTGGTTCGGACGATGGCCGGCACGAATACCGGGCAGATCAGCCAGCAGCGCATAGGGTAACGGAATGCCGGTCTCAATGCCAAACACCCGCAACTCCTCACCCATCGCCAGTAGCAGCGTAGCCGCCAGTAGCAACAGCCAGCGCCAGTTGGCCCGCCAGGTTACAATCCCTCCCAGCAGCGCCAGCGCAATCGCCACCAACCCGAGCGAGACATTCCAGAGCATGGCGTTGCGATGCAGATCGGTGTAAAACTCCGTGATTGTCGCCCCCCAGAGCGGATGCAGTGGATTGGGTAGCCAGAAGGCAATCAGATCGGCGGAACTGCGGGCGTTAAACTCCCGCGCGTCGCCCAGGTAGGTGTCGCCCGTCTGCAGCAGCGAAATCAGGCGGGGCGTCATCAGCAGGAGCCAGACGCTAATCGGCGCAAGCCCCCAGAGCAACGTCCTGATTGATAGCCGCACCCGAACCGATTGCCAGAGACGTTGCGGCCACCCGGTAGCCTGCCGGTCAGCACGCGGCGCTTCTGTCTGTGGATGCATCCTCAGCGCCCAGATGCCCGCCGCCAGTCCGGTGTAAATCAGGCAAAACAGGCCATAATACCAGGTACCCAGTCCCACCCAGAGTAGCAGCAGACCCGCAACCAGCACCCGCTGCCGGCGTGGGCGATCCAGCAGATGGTGCAGCGCCAGCAGATAGAGCGGCACCCACTGGATCGACGCTACCTCCAGTTGGGCATCCACAACTTTTTGCAGATGAAACGGCGCAAAACCGTAGACCGCCCCACCAACCAGCGCAGCCGCGTTATTACCGACAACATAGCGCACAAACAGAAACGCCGTGTAACCGCCCAGGAGAAAGCCGGCCAAGATCAGCAGGTTGTAGGCCACCAGCGGCCCGGCCGTCACCGTGATCGGGAAGGCCAGCAGTCCCTGCGGCAGACTCAGCGTCTGCCAGAAGAGATCCAGGCCGTCCGGGTGAAACAGCAGCGGCGTGACAAAGGGACTCTGCCCGGTTTGCAGTGCCTGTGCCGTCCACCAGATATTCCAGATCCCCAGGTAGCCGTCCACCGCGCCAAACTCATTGGCGATAATGTGGCTGTCAAGGTGACGGATCAGCGGAAATGTGGCAATAACGGTCAGCAGCGCATAGCAACCCAGCGCCAGGGCATGCGCAACCCAACCTCTCCGTACCTCGGATGTAATCCGCTCACTAACTACCGGCGGCGCAATATCTGTCGTTGCCACGATTCATCTGACCATTTTATAACACGACTTATACTGATTTGTTCTCATAGCCCCAGAGGACGCAGAGGTCACAGAGGTGTGGCATGCTACACTCTTATGGGTAAAACTCTGCTGCGGTGACGACAATGCTCAGATCACGCGGGCCGTCCTGTTCGCGGGTGGCGGGTGCGCGCAACTGCAGGCGCTGTTCTCCCGGCGGCAGCACAAACTGCAACCGGCGGGTGGCGGGCGTTGGCGTCACCTGCCAGGTACCCAACGACTGCCCATTCAGTTCCAACGCAACCGTGCGCTGCTCCTGGTAACTCTGCATCTGGAGTAGCAGCACAACTCCGGCCGGCTCCCCGGTCGGGTTGACCATGATAATCTCACCCGTTGCGGGCATCCAGCGCCAGTAGCGCTCGCCGGTTGATTCTTCAGAATACCAACCGGTACCAAAATAGGCAAAGGGTGGCCCCTCCACTTGCGGTACCTGGTAGGCGCTGAGGGTCGCATCAGCGTGGGTGCGCGCATCTTCCGGCAGCAACTGCGCCAACACCGCTTCCAATCCGGCACGCTTTGCCGGATCAACCGCCTGCCAGTGAATAACGATCTGGCGAATATCATAAAAATCCAGGGCCGCCAGTCGGGTGGTCATGTCCGCCGGCAGCAGAACGGCATTATCCGGGCGCATCTGCCAGAGCTGGCGCACGCCCGGTGTCACCTTGACAAACGGGTACGACGGGGCGCGCGAGACAAAGCCGCCCAGCAGCGGCATGCCATGCAGCATCTGCGCCTGCAGCGGCAGGCTCGACTCATCACGCGGCGGCAAATCCATCAGCGCGCCCGCCTCCCCACGCAGGGTAGCGTAGTAGGGATGCACCGTCATATCCAGCAGCGGCCAGCGCGGTGGCAGGTACTCGATAACCAGCAGGACAGCCAGCCCGCCGATCAGCAGTGGACGCCGGGCCGGAGCGATCCGCGCAACCAGCCGGCGCAGCCCGAGCGCAACCAGCGGCGCAAACAGCAGCGTGGCAATCACCACAAAATGGCTAGGACGGCGCGCAATGCCCACACCCGGCAGGTGCAGCAGCAGCGTGTAAGGCAGGTAGAGCGCGGTACGAGTCGTTCCCACATGCAACAACGGACCGAGCGCCAGCAGCAGCGCAGTCAGGGTCAGCGCCCACCAGCGCCAGGCCACCCGCCAGGCCGTGATTCCACCCAGAATTGCCAGTGCCAGGATGCTATAGCCTAGCGCCAGATTCCAGCCGGCAATAAACGGATGCCAGGTCTGCCCCAGTTGCTCAACTGTTCCACCCCAGAGCGGATGGACCGCACTCGGTAGCCAGAAATCAAACAGATTCGCCGAGTGAATCAGGATCAGGTCGAGCGAACTATCCGGGTTGATGCGCGGGGCGGTGCCCTGCACATCCCGCAGTGCCGGCAGCAGAATGGGCAGCAGTAGCAGCCCACCGACCAGGGGCACCAGCGCGGTATGGGTCAGCGCAGTCCAGCGCGTACGCCGGCCAGGCAGTGTCATCAGCCAGAGCGCTACAAAGAGCAGGCTGTAGATCGCAAAGAAGAGCAGATAGTACCAACTGGTGTAGCCGATCAGCGCCAGAAAGACGCCCGCCGGCAGCGCCTCCCGCCGACGCCGCAACTCAACCGTGCGCAGCAAAAAGAGCGCGTAGAAGGCCGGCCACTGTAGCGCAATCAGCTCCAACTGCCCATCCCACACCTTGGTCATATGAAAGGGGGAAAAGGCAAACAGCGCCCCCCCGATAAACGCAGCAAGCCGGTGGCCGCTCACCTGCAGCGCCAGCGCATAGCCGCCCAGTCCCGCCAACACAAACGCCAGCAGCAGGGCGGTGTTGTACCCGGCAATTGGGCCAAACAGCGCCGTTATGGGAAACACCAGCAGGCCATTGCTGATATTCAGCGTTTGCAGATGCAGATCAACCCCATCCGGATAATAGAGATAGTCGGTGTGAAAGGGATTTGCGCCGCTGGTCAACGCCTGATGTACCCACCAGAGATTCCAGACATTCTGCCAGCCATCAACCGCCGCTACCGGCCCACCGGGAATCATGCTGCCAAAGTGGGGCAGCAGTGGTGCAAGCACCAGCAGACTGAGCAGCAGGTAGCCCCCCAACGCCGGCAGATAGCCCCCCAGGGCTCCCTGTCCAAGCATCCGGCGAAGCGCAGAGAAGCGGCCTGTTGTTACCGCACCGCTCTGATTCCGGGTTGCTAGGCCACGTTTCTCTTTTGGTATCCGTCTAACGTCCATTATCCATCATTTCCTGGTCTGCCGTCGGCGGTTCTTCCCCGGTTAACTTAACTTTAACTTATACAGGGAGCCCACGGCAGTGTTGGAAAGGCTGCAGGTGGCTCCAGCAGAGTGGGGAGCAGCGGGTCCGGCAACTCGTCGCTGCTAAAGGTCAGGCGCATCACCGAGACGCTTAACTGCCGTCCATCGGGTGCGGGCAGCGCATCGCTCTCCAACTGCAGTTCATTCACGCCCGCCGGTACCACAAACGCCAGCCGGATGGTCGTGGTCTCCGGCGCAGCCGGAACCGTTGTCTCCAGCAGCGGTACCCCTTTCCTGGAAATCCGCAACGGGCGCGGTGATTCATAGCCGGTCAGCGTCAACGTGAGCGAGACCAGCGAACGGGAACGCGCCCGCACCTGCATTCTGGCTGTATCACCGATCCAACGCCAGGTCTGCTGCCCATCGGTTTCAGCCGGGTACCAGCCGGTTGTCGGAAGCAGTACCGGGCGCGGGGCAGCGGCATCAACCCGGTAGATCTCTAGCTCATCGCTCCCGCCGTAGCGGATGATCCCCGGCGCGGTTAGTTGCCGGCGCAGACGTTGCGCCGCCGACCCGGACAGATGCTCCAGGTTGAGCACCACAAAGCGAATGCCGAGCCGGTCCAGTTCGTTGGCCGGGTCAACCTGAAAGATATCCGGTGACGGAGTCTCGCCATACCACAACCGACGCAGCGTCGAGTCGTACGAGACCAGCGGGTAGGCCGGAGTACGCGCCAGATAGCCGCCCGCCAGCGGCCGCCCGTGACAGAGCTGATTCAACATATACTGACTGTCGTCGTTGCGCGGGGGCAGTTCCACCACCGCACCCGGTTCGTTATAGCCATTCAGCGCTCCATAGAGCGGATCAACCTGGATGGGCATAATCGGCCAGGGAGCCACCAGCAGTTCCACCAATAGCACGCCGCCAATCAGACCCGCCAATGCCGGTTGCCGATCTGCCCAGCGTGTACGCAATGCCTGCACACCATAGCCCGCCAGTACACTGACCGGCAACATCATGATAGCAATAAAACGATTGGGACGGCTACTGTTTTGAAAAGGGCCAAATGTATCCAGCAGGCGAAACGGCAACGGAATACCCGTCGGCGTCTGGCCGATTTTCAGCTCCGGCCCGAGGGCAAACAACAACAGCGTCGCCGCCAGGATCAGCCAGGGCCACGCCTCCCGCCGATAGCGCAACCCGCCATAGATCAGCAGTACATAGACAACCAACCCCGGCGAGGCGCCAATCTCAACGCCAAACGGATGCAACGCCGCACTCCAGCGCGTGGCCAGTTCACCCCAGAGCGGATGATTGACATTGAACGGAAGGAAATCCACTAGCGCCGTCGAGTGAAACACCTGGCGATTATACCAGTCTTCTAAGGTTGCCGTGCCGAGCGAGCCCGGCGGCCAGACAAACGGAAGCAGCGCCAGCAACCAGATCAGTGGGATCGCGCCGGTAGTGGCAATCAACCGTAGTTGGTAGCCGGTGTCGCGCACCAATAAAAACGCCAGACCGATATGCAACGGTGTATAAACCAGGCAAAACAGCCCGTAATACTGGCTTGCCAGAGTTGTAAGCAGCAGCGCCGCCGCCGCCGCCGTAACCCGCCAGACGGTTGGCTGATGCAGCGCCCGCATCAGCAGCAGGATGTAGAGCGGAATCCAATGGACTGCAATTAATTCCAGGGTTCCACCGAGTAGTGGTGGCATCTGGTAGGGCGCAAAGGCAAACACAAAACCGGCAACCAGCGCCGCAAAGCGGTCGGCCAGCAGCGCGCGCGCCAGGCGATAGGCAAAGTAACCCGCCAACCCGAACGAGAGCAGGATCAATGTATTAAAGGCGACTACCGGGCCAGCCACCAACGCAACCGGAAAGACTGTCAGCGCATTCGGCAGACTGAGCGTCTGCCAGAACAGGTTAATCTGCTCGGGGTAGAAGAGATAATGCGTCAGATAGGGATTCGCGCCCACCAGTAGAGATTGACGTACCCACCAGATATTCCAAATCTGCTGCCCGGCATCCACCGGCAACATACCCTTCTGAATCACGCCCGTGGGCAGGTGCAGCAGTAGCGGCCAGGTAAACCCGATGCCGAGGACCAGGTAGCCCAGCAACACCGCCAGATGCCCGCGCCAGGACTCCGGTGGCGGTTCAGCGGCAAGCGTATTAGTATGCAACGTGCGCGTCGCTTCAGTCATAGACTCCGTACCTGACTGTTTACGCAAACGGGGCGTATCATACCACAAATATCGAGAACCGAGAACTGAGAACTGAGAGACTGTCTGAAAAGATGATGCGCGCGGTCCCACGGCATGCGCGGTGCCCTGCGCCACCGGACAGCGTCCCCGGAGTCCCGGCGTCAGCCGGTTCCGGCCACACCCCGGCTGAAGCCGGGACTCCCGCTCCGGGGCCGTCGCTCCATGACCAACCCGTTTCAGACAGTCTCTGAGAACTGAGAACCGCGAACCGCGAACCGTGCTCACCCGTAGGTACGGCTTGCAGCCGTACGCCGGCCCGCCTACTGGACGGTAAAAAACATATCAGGTACAATCTTTTACAAAGACCAGTAACAACAGAAAATAAAGAACAAGCAGATTATACAGGGTAAGATTATGTCCGAAAATGCAACTGAGGAGCAGCGCACGCCGGCGTGGGAGGTGTACCAGCGGCTCCTGTCGGCCTACGGCGAACGACCACTGCAACCGCGCCGCGAACCCATGCACGAACTGATCTCGACCATGCTCTCGCATCGTACTACTCACCGCAACGAGGAACTGGCCTACCAGCGCATGTGGCAGCGCTTCGGCTCGTGGGAGGGCATCCGTGATGCGCCGGTGGCGGAGTTGTCCGAGGCAATCGCGTCGGCCAATTTTGCCGAGGCCAAGGCACCGAATATCCAGGCGACGCTCCAGCGAATTATGGCCGAGCGGGGTGAAGCCTCGATTGACTTTCTGCGCGACCTGCCCGCCGAGGAGGGGCTGCGCCGGCTGATGGCACTGCCGGGAGTGGGGATCAAAACGGCCTCGCTGGTGCTGCTCTTCTGCTTTCAGAAAGCGGTGCTGCCGGTCGATACCCATGTCCACCGGGTCAGCCGGCGGATCGGGCTGATTGGCCCGAAGGTGGATGCAACGGCGGCACATCGGCAACTCCTGGCGCTGCTGCCCCACGAACCGCATATCCTGTTTAACTTCCACGTCAACCAGTTGCGCCACGGTCAGCAGGTCTGCGTCTGGGGCACACCCCGCTGCGAGCGCTGTCCGCTGACGGATCTCTGTGCGTGGTATCAAGAGCAGGAATGATCCGCTCTATGTCCGAGGGGCGCGCTGGATGGGGCGGGCACTCCAGGGCAATCCGGGAAACTCGCTGATTAATGGTCGCCCCGTGGTCGAATTAATCAGATTGATATAGGATAAGAGAAGCAACCGGGCATAATGGGCGATTTCGAACATGTCCATTGCGGATTTCTCCGTATGTCGTTGACCGCGATGGTGATGGCGTGGGGTGCGCAAGTGGCTGATGTGGGGGCAGCCTGGGCCTGCCGCCAGAGCTATTCTATACCAGGACTTTCGCTTGATCCACGCATGTGTTAGCCTATGGCTATGATAACGAAACAACAGTATATCGAATATATGCCGGCTACACCGGTCAACACCACTACCTTACGCCGTCTGTGGCGTCTCCAGCCGCAGTCCGCGCAGCCGCAGCGAGTTGGTCACCACAAAGACGGAGCTAAACGCCATTGCTGCCGCCGCGTAGATCGGGCTCAGTTGCCAACTCAGGAAAGGGTAGAGAATACCCGCTGCCAGCGGAATGCCAATTACATTGTAGATAAACGCCCAGAACAGGTTCCACTTAATCGTCGTCAGCGTGCGCTTGCTCAGGGTAATCGCCTGGGGCACGCTCCGCAGGTCGCCCCGCATCAGCGTCACATCGGCGGCTTCCATTGCGACATCGGTGCCCGTGCCGATAGCGATGCCTACATCGGCCTGCGCCAGCGCGGGCGCGTCGTTGATGCCGTCGCCGACCATTGCCACCAGTTTGCCCTCTTCTTGCAGCCGCCGCACCTCGGCGACCTTGTCCTGGGGCAACACTTCGGCCAGCACCCGGTCGATCCCCACCTGCCGCGCTATCGCCTCGGCAGTGCGCTGATTATCGCCGGTCAGCATGGCAACTTCGATACCCAGATGGTGCAGTTCGGCCACCGCCCGCTGCGAGGTCGGCTTGACCGTATCGGCCACAGCGACCACCCCCAGGGCCGCGCCATCGGCGGCAACGATCATTGCCGTTTTGCCCTCGGCCTGGAGCCGGCTCACATCTTCCTCAAGGCCGTTGAGCAGGATCCGGCGATCCCGCATCAGCTTGAGCGTACCCAACAGCAGATCGCGTCCGGCGACCCGCGCGCTGATACCATGCCCGGCGATGGCCTCAAAGCTCTCCGGCTCGCTCAGGGTCAACTGCTGTTCCTGCGCGGCGCGGACAATCGCCTCACCCAGCGGATGCTCGCTGCCCCGTTCGGCGCTGGCCGCCAGTTGCAGCAGCGCCGCCCGGCCATCGCCGATTGGCGACTGACCGCCGTTCGATGACACCTGCTGCGTCGTAGCCCTGGATTGATCGGCGGTGGTTGCTGCCAAAACCTGCATCGGTTCCGGCGCAACTCCGACGGCCTGCGCGTGCCGGCCGGTATCCGCCACAATCACATCCGTCACCACCGGGCGACCCTCAGTAATCGTGCCGGTCTTGTCGAGCACAATTGTCTGGATGGCGTTGGCCCGCTCCAGGCTCTCGGCATTTTTGATCAGGATGCCATGCTCCGCGCCGGTGCCGGTACCGACCATAATGGCTGTCGGGGTTGCCAGGCCCAGCGCACAGGGACAGGCGATCACCAGCACCGCCACCGCGAAGATCATCGCCTGCGTGAAGCCCACACCGCCAAAGAAGAACCAGCCCAGGAAGGTCGCCAGCGCGATGCCGATCACCACCGGCACAAACACCGCTGCGACCCTGTCTACCAACCGCTGTACCGGGGCGCGGCTGCCCTGCGCCTCCTGCACCAGCCGGATGATCTGCGCCAGCGCGGTCTCTTTGCCGACGCGGGTGGCGCGGAACTGGAAGCTGCCGCTCTTGTTGACCGTCGCGCCGATGACGGTATCGCCCACTTCTTTGGCAACCGGCAGGCTCTCCCCCGTGATCATACTCTCATCAATGCTGGAACGCCCCCGGACAATGCTGCCGTCTACCGGAATCTTCTCGCCGGGACGCACAATCACGATATCACCGGCGCGCACCTGGTCTACCGGGATATCCTGCTCGGTATCGTTGCGCAGCACGCGGGCGGTTTTGGCCTGCAGGCCCATCAGCGCCTTGATCGCCGCGCTGGTCTGGCTCTTGGCGCGCGCCTCCAGCAACTTGCCCACCAGGATCAGCGTGATGATCATCGCGGCTGTTTCAAAATAGACATGCCCGGTCATGCCAAACAGCAACAGCCCCAGGCTGTAGAAGTAAGCCGCTGAGGAGCCCATAACGATGAGCGTGTCCATGTTGGCGGTCTTATCCTTGAGCGCCTTCCAGGCATGGATATAGAAATCGCGCCCGCTGTAGAACTGCACCGGGGTTGCCAGCACCAGGAAGAGCCAGTTGAGCAGATCGGCATAGGCGGGATAGTTCATCTCCATCCCGGCCATGCCGCCACTGCCGGCGGCGGCTCCAACCAACCAGGGCGCGATCAGCCCGAAGTCGCGGGACATCGAGATCAGGAAGAGCGGCAGGCCAAACAGGATACCGACCATGAGTTGACGGCGCTTCGTGGTCAACTCCCGCGCGCGGGCCGCGGCCTCCACATCCTCGACGGTTTCCATATCACTGTCGGCAGTTTCGATTACGCCATAGCCCGCCTTCTCCACCGCCGCCTTGATATCCTGCCAGTTTGCGGTCGTCGGCACATAGGTCACGGTGGCCTGCTCGCTTGCCAGGTTGACCTGCACATTCAGCACGCCGGGCACCTTGTTCAACGCCTTCTCCACCCGGCGGGAGCAGGTGGCGCAGGTCATGCCCGTCACCGGAAACTCGATCCGGTCGGTGATCACGCCATACCCGGCCTTCTCCACCGTTGCCAGCAACTGATCCGGCGCAATCTGGGCAGGATCGTAGGTGACATTGGCCTGCTCACTCGCCAGATTAACGCTGGCGGCACACACACCCGACACCTTGTTCAGCGCCTTCTCCACCCGCGTGGAACAGGTGGCGCAGGTCATCCCGGTTACGGGAAATTGGATTTGCTCTTCTGCCATAGTCTCCTCCTGATGTGTAACGCCTGGTCAGCGATGCGTGATGCGTGGTGCGTGGTGCGTGAAGACATTGTATTAACCACGCCTCTTCCCATCCGTGCCGCACCGGACGCGCAGAAGCACGTCTCCACAGGCGGGCACATAAGCGGCGCAAAAGCGCGTTCTATCTCGTCACCGCCGCGCCGCCTCCCATCCGCACCGCGCTGGATTACAGGCGGGCTACATCGTCATACCCGGCCTCGTTGATGGCCGCGATTACGGCATCGCTGCTGACCTGATCGGTATGCTCAACGGTAACGGTCTTGTCATCAATCGAAACCAGCACACGCTGGACACCTTCCAGGGTTGAGACTTCGTCGGTGATTGCGCGGACGCAGTGTTGGCAGGCCACACCCGGGACACGGAACTGTTCAGTTGTCATTGATTCCTCCTTTAAGCCAGGGTAACAGAGTACACGTTGCAGGTTGCAATACTAGCAAGCACAGAGAACCAGCGAAGAAATCACAACTATACGACCAGTTGGGAATATGAACTCATACTTTCTTCGCCGTTACCTTATTCTTTGTTCTCTGTGCTTGCTTATCGCGTGTCGGTCGCTTCAAAGACCTGGAGCAACTCGCCCAGCACGCGCTGGCGCTCCTCCGGATCTTCACCACGTACCGCCGTGGTGACACAGGTATTGAGATGCCGCTCAAGGATCATCCGGTTGACCCCGTCAATTGCCCGCTGGATCGCTTTGGTCTGCCGGATCAGGTCGATGCAGTAGGCTTCGTCCTCGACCATACGCTGAACACCGCGCACATGGCCCTCAATGGTTTTGAGACGTGTCAGCAGCTTCTGGGTATGCTCAGTCATAGGATCGTCCCATCGTTCCTTCTGTTAACCCCCCCCAGGGGGGGTGGGTGAGATACAGATAGTGTAGCAGATTGCCGGCCCATGTGTCAAGTACGAATAGAGTACGGTAGCCATGCCCCCAGGTTCATGGCGGTTGACACGCCTGCGGCTTTGCTGTACCATACGCCCCACGATAGACCGGAGATTCGTTATGGTAAGAGCAGGGTGCGCTGCCGGTAACCTGAGTGCCGGCGCAGAACCAGGCGTAAGGGATGGCATATGCAAGATTCTGTCGAACAGTTCCTGGCGTATATGACGAGTGAGCGTGGGCTGGCGACCAATACCACCGCCGCGTACCGCACCGATCTGGATCAACTGGGTGTGTTTCTACGCGAACGGGGTGTGGGAAGCTGGGTTGAGACCAGCAACGATGATATGCTGGCCTTTATGCTCTACCTGCGCGAACGGCGCTATGCCAACTCGACGGTTGCCCGGCGTACTGCGGCGATCAAGGCGTTTTTTAATTATCTTCATCGGGAAAAGAAGATTGAAACCGACCCGACCGAACAGATCGACTCACCCAAGGTTGATCGCTTTCCCCCCCGCGCTATTTCTCCGCACCTGGTAGACGAACTGCTGGAACTGCCGCTACGCTCCTCCTCACCCGAAGGTTTGCGCGATAAAGCCATGCTGGAACTGCTCTATGCCACAGGTGTGCGCGTGAGCGAACTGGTTGCCCTGAATCTGCTCGATGTCAGTCTGGAAGACGGCACGGTTCATTGCCAGGGCAAGGGCGAACGCCGACGCCTGCTGCCAATCAATGGCACGGCCGGCACTTCGCTGGAGGAGTATCTAGATATCGGGCGCTCGCAACTGGCGCGCAGCAGTGCCCAGAAGACCGATGCGCTTTTCTTGAACCACCGGGGCAAGCGGTTGACCCGCCAGGGTTTCTGGCTGATCCTCAAGGGGTATGCCGAGGAACTGGGGCAGGATGATCTGACGCCGCATACGTTGCGTCACTCATTTGCCGCGCATAAGTTGAGCAATGGGGCCGATCTACGCGAGGTGCAAGAACTGCTGGGGCATGCCTCGCTCTCCACGACCCAGATCTACACCCTGCTTTCCAATGTTCCTGATAGCGAAGCGGCCCGCAAACAACTGACACAGCAATCATCCAATGGTGCCGATCCATCCTCCGGCACGAATGGGACAACCAACGGGAACCATCCTCACTTCGCAGCGACTGAAGAGAAGTAACCCGCCCCCCAGATCGAAGCAGCGGCGACAAACCAACCGGTGCGCCGCCGCCGGATGTGGGGAGTGCCGGCATGTTGTACCGAACGTGATGTCACACCAGAGTGTGTGAATTTGTCGCACTGTTGCATCGCTGTGCGCAGCATGCTATACTGCCCACCATACGGCGATGAACCAGAGGAGTACCCGGCAGCCGGTCTGCAGCGAGTCAGGGAGGGTGGAAGCCTGACGGCAGGGCAGCGGGGAAGGGCACTGGGGAGCCGTCTTCTGACGAGTGAGTAGCACGGTAAGTAACACTGCGCTACTAACTGGGGTGGAACCGCGCTTTGCACCGGTAGATGTATTTTCTGCCGTATCATTGCGTCCCCAGGCGATATTTGTCGCCTGGGGACGTTTGTATTTCAGGCAATGTGGTGTGGATATAGTCCAGATATTCAGTATGGCAATATCTGGATTTATTTCTCAACCTTACATCAAACCGAAATGCGTGCAACCTGTAACCTGTAACCTGTAACCTGATAAAGAGGAGGGATGCAATGCCGGCTATGACCATGGATCAGATTGTTTCGCTCTGTAAGCGGCGCGGATTTATTTTCCCCGGCAGCGAGATCTATGGCGGACTCCAGGGCACCTATGACTATGGGCCACTGGGAGTTGAACTCAAAAATAATCTCAAGGCGGCCTGGTGGCGGGCCAATGTCTACGAGCGCGACGACATGGAGGGCATTGATGCCGCGCTCCTGATGAACCGCCTGGTCTGGAAATATTCCGGCCACGAGGAGACGTTTGTCGATCCGCTGATCGACTGCCTGGTCTGTAAAGGCCGCTTCCGGGCCGACAAGCTGAAGGATTCGCGCTGCCTGCTGCATCCGAGTAAGCAACCCGGCGCGTGTGAGGGGCAGTTTACCGAGCCACGCCCCTTCAACATGATGTTCAAGACGCAGGTCGGCCCGGTGGCCGACTCCGATTCATTTGCCTACCTGCGCCCGGAGACCGCCCAGGGCATCTTTGTGAACTTTGCCAATGTGCTGGCGACAACCAGCCGTAAACTGCCCTTTGGGATTGCGCAGATCGGCAAGGCATTCCGCAATGAGATCAACCCGCGCAACTTTATTTTCCGGGTGCGTGAGTTTGAGCAGATGGAGATCGAATATTTTGTAAAGCCGGGGGAAGAAGATGCCTGGCACCAGCGCTGGCTGGATGATCGACTGGCCTGGTGGCGCAGCCTGGGGTTGAGCAGCGACAACCTGCAGGTCTACGACACGCCGCCGGAGGAACTGGCGCACTACTCCAAGGCGACCTATGACCTGATGTACCGCTTCCCAATCGGCTTTGAGGAGCTTGAAGGGATTGCCAGCCGCACCGACTATGACCTCGGCTCCCACTCGAAAGATCAGGCGCGGCTGGACCTGACGGCGCGGGTGATGGAAAACAGCGACAGCACCGAGCGGCTGACCTATTTTGACCAGGAAACGCGACAGCATCTGGTGCCGTTTGTGATCGAACCATCGGCGGGGGTTGACCGGGGCGTGTTGGCACTGTTGACTGAGGGCTACGACGAACAGCAGGTCAAGGAGCTAAAAGAGGAGCGCCGGCAGGCGGTGAGCGAAGCGCTGACGGCCTTTCTCAAGAGCGTTGATCGTAGCGATAAACTCTCGCCGGAGCAGCGTGACGAGATCGTCGCCTATGGGCAGGAGATCAGCCACAACCTGCCTGCCGCGCTGCCGCAGGTGCAGGCGCTGCTCGACATGCCCGGCGTACGCAGCATCGATCTGAGTAAGAAACTGCGCGGGCAGGCCGAACCGGCCATCGACGAGGCGTTCCGCACGGTGCTGCATCTGAAACCGACCCTCGCGCCGATTAAGGCAGCGGTCATGCCACTCAAGCGCAACAACGACGAGATCGTCGCCACCGCCCGCCAGATCCGCAAAGATCTGCAGGCCGACGGGAGCATGCGCACGGTCTATGATGATACCGGTGCAATCGGGAAGCTCTACCGGCGGCAGGACGAGATCGGGACGCCCTTCTGCATCACCGTCGATTTTGACACGCTGGGGCAGGGCAAAGACCCGGCGCTTAAGGATACGGTGACGGTGCGCGACCGTGACAGCATGGACCAGGACCGCGTGCCGATCAAGGAACTGCGAGAATACCTGTCTGAACGTATGCGTTAATGCATCAGAACCGAGAACCGAAAACTGAGAACCGATGCATAGCGTGGGAACGTGTAGGGGCGAAAAATATTTCGCCCCTACTTTTTATAGATCAGAAAAACCCCTAACCCCTAACCCCTAACCCCTAACCCCTAACCCCTAACCCCTAACCCCTAACCCCCAACCTGTACAAAAATACATCCGAGATTCACGTTGATTGGGGACATGGTAGTGTATAATGAAAGATATCACCCGATATCAGCTATACACAAAACATGGGAGTGTATCTGGCGCGTAGCATTGCTATGCAGCCTATGCCACCAGACAAAGGAGGGAAGGTCTATGACAACCTCGGAAGGGCTCTTCACGATACCGACGCGTATATTTCTGGCGACGGAACATCGGCGGAAGCTGGAGGCACTGGTCATGCGGGAGGGCGTCGATCTGCCGGATCTGCTGACGGAACTGCTGGTCAACTATCTGGATGACATGCCGGAGATCGAAATTGCGGTGGCCGAGCCACCCCGTCAGAATGTCGAAGCCGAACTTAAGCAGCGTCGCGCCGAACTGCGACGTCTGCGCACACGTCTCTCAGCCGAGGGGCCGCAAGCGCCGCAGTGGCTGAAAAGCTATATCGCCGACCTGGAGGGCGAGATCGCGCGTATGGAGGGGTCGCGCCCGTGACCAAAACACGCCTGGATCAACTCCTGGTAGCGCGTGGTCTGGCGGAGAGCCGCGCCCGTGCCCAGGCGTTGATTTTGGCCGGAACGGTACGCGTCAACGACCAGGTACAGACCAAACCGGGGCACACGTTTGCTGATACCAGCGAAGTGACTGTTGCGGCAGGATTGCCCTATGTTAGTCGCGGGGGGTATAAACTGGCGCATGCCCTCGAAACCTTCCAACTTGATCCCACCGGCATGACTGCCCTCGATGCCGGCGCTTCGACAGGTGGCTTCACCGATGTGCTGCTGCAGCAGGGAGCTGCTCATGTGTATGCTGTCGATGTAGGCTATGGCGTGCTTGACTGGCGCTTGCGACAAGATCCCCGCGTGACTGTGCTGGAGCGGACGAATATCCGGTATCTGGAAGCATTACCTGGGCCGGAGACCGAGGCGCAGGAACAGGAGCATGGAACATCTTCTACGACGCCCCCCACGCCCCTGGCGCAGTGCGCAACCATTGATGTATCGTTTATCTCGTTGCGCCTGGTGCTGCCCGCCGTTCAACGCCTGATTACTCCGGATGCCTGGATTATTGCGCTGATCAAACCGCAGTTTGAGGCAGGCCCGCAGCAGGTGGGCAAAGGCGGTGTCGTACGTGACCCGGCGGTCCATCGTAGCGTCCTGCGGGAAATTCTCTCCATGGCCGCGACCCTGGCTTTGCCGCTGTGTGGTTTAACACGTTCGCCAATTACCGGCCCGGCGGGCAATATTGAGTTTCTGGCATGGTTGCAGCACAACGGCCCTGAACTTGCTATAGAACAGGCTATTACGTCTGTGACGTACTAGGATGTACGCGGTGCGCATGCAACCCAGGTGGTTGCCGGGATAAACGGTCTGATTCGTCTCCGGCAGAGCAGAGGCGAATCGGGCATTCGGATCCGGCACCGGGCCGGAACAGGCTCCACCGCGTAACGCGTGTAAGGTAAGTTCTATAAGGAGGACAGGTGCATATGCCGGATCGAGTACCATTTGATAACTGGCGACCCCACCCATGGCATGGTCTTTTACCGGGGAAAGACCCCCCCTATTTGCTGGATGCCTATATCGAGATGACCCCGTTTGATGCCGTGAAGTATGAAATTGATAAAGCCACCGGCTACCTGCGCGTTGATCGTCCGCAGATAACTTCATCGCTAACCCCGACGCTCTATGGCTTTGTGCCGCGTACCTTCTGCGGCCCCCGGGTGGCCGCGCTCTCGGAGTCGGCGGACGAGGGCGACGGCGACCCGATGGATATCTGCGTGTTGAGCGAGCGACCTATCGACCGGGCGGAAATTTTGCTGCCGGCACGCGTGCTTGGCGGTCTGCGCCTGATTGATCGCGGTGAAGCTGACGATAAAATTATCGCTGTATTGGACAATGATACCATCTGGAAAACCGCCCGCGATCTCGCTGATGTGCCGGAGGAGTTGGTCGAGCGGTTGCGGCACTATTTCACCACCTACAAGCTGATGCCCGGAAAACCGGCTGATGTCACCATTGAAGAGATATACGGAGCCGAGACTGCGGCAAAGGTGGTTCAGGCCTCCCTGGAAGACTACCGTGACACCTACGGTGGCGAGATTGAGATGTAGGCAGAGCATCACGAATAGTTCCGTCATGGAGTGCGGGGGCCATGCTCCCGCCTATACATAATACGATTCGGGCTATTTTTCAATCTACTTTGCGTCCTCAGCAGGTTGATCCTCCATTGCAGATGCACTATCCGGTGGCGGCGACGCTTCCGCCGGAGTAGCTGCATCCCCGGCGGGTGGCACAGCGATGACGCGGGTCTGCTCATCCGGATGCGCCGCCAGCCAGATGGCATGCACCAGCCCCGGAATATACCCCAGGATTGTCAAAAAAATATTAACCCGAAAATGCAACCCTTTCCCCTTACGCATAAACACCGCCAGCGGCGGGAGCAAAATCGTGGCACTAGTTTTCAGTCGTTGCATAGCGACAACTTCCTCATCGGTTGCGACCGGCGGGGTCAACCTGATGCCCCATGCCGGTCCTGGTAAGTCTACACGTTCGGGTCAGTGTACCACAGAAGTGGTAGCATGGACCGATCAACAGTACTACCGTCGGGCAATGTCAACGTCGCAGCGGGGACTATTTCTAATAAATGCCGCATATTGTCCCGGAACATGGAGCCGTTCCCGGAAGCCGGCAACCTCCGAAAACGGCTCCATTTCCCCCTCCCTGCTGTTACCGCTGGATCAGCGGCAGGTAGAGTGTCCGGCTATCCGCCGCCTGCGCGTTGGCGTCTACGATGATCGTCATGGTGTTGCCGCTGTCCCGACCATCGCTAAAGCTGTAGCTGCCTACATCGGTTAACTGCAGCCGGTAGCTATCTCCCGCCGGCAGCAGGCCGCTGTCGGTGCTGCCGTTGGCCTGCAGTTGTAGGCCGCCTATCCCGCTGCCTGTAACCGTGTGCGTGTCGGTGTCCAGGTTGACCCACTCAACAATCGTGTCGGGTGGTATGACCAGCACACGCTCCTGGAAGCCGCTCTCGTCAATGCCGACGACATAGTCCGGGTTGCCCGCAACCTCCGGCAGCAGGGCGATATCCGGGGCCGGCAGGCCGCCGTTGCTCAACAGGGCCGGCGAGCGGTAGGGCTGGTAGCCCGCCCGGCGCACCTCGATCTGGTAGAGCCCCGGCGGTGGGAAGAAGCCGTAGCGTCCCGCCGCGCCGGTTGTCTGCTGGTAGCTGTCGTTGGCGTCCAGCGCCCAGGGGCTGCTGCTCCAGTCAGATCGGTTGTTGACCATGCTGGAGGTCGCCACCAGGCGCAGCAGGTTGACCTCTGCATCAGCCAGGGGTTGGTCGGTGGTTGCGTCGGTGATCAGGCCGCTCCAGGGCAGCAGGAACTGTCCCCGGCTGGTATGCTCAACCTCGCCACAGCGGGACATTAGCGCCAGGTCGGTGGCCTCGGTAACATTGTCCGGCACCTCGATCAACCCGCTAAAGGTACCGTCGTTATCATCGTCGGTGAGATTGCCCGCATTCACCCCGGCGATCTCCACCATAAAGCTCGGATCGGGTAGTGTACAGTTGGCCTGAAGCGTGGCCGTGAGCGGTGGGCGCAGCCCCAGTGTCAGCGTGTCGGTGAGCCAGTCGCCCCGTTTCACCGGGAGCTGCCAGCTCGGCGCGTCGGTCTGCTCAACAGAGCCGCCCGGCACATGCGGATTATTAGGATGAATGCGTTGCCCATCCGCATCGGTAAAGCTCAGGCTGATCGGGCTGTAGGGCAGGGTTCGGTCAAGCGTGATCAGCAGCCGATCCGAGGGCGGGCTGGTGCGGTTGCCCAGCTCTGCCACGGCATAGATCGTGTTTGGCCCCGGTGCCAGGCTGATCTCGGCCTCCCACTGTCCCGCATCATTGGCAGTCGTGCTGGTGACCGAGGTCTCCTCGATATAGACCCCCACCTGTGCGCCCGGGTGCGCCCGTCCCTTGAGCGTTACGTTGGGGTTGCTGCTGGTGCCGCTCCCCGGCTCCAGGATCAGCGGGGCGCGCAGGCCCGGCTGGACGGTTGCCTCGGCCTGGTTGTTGTTCGGGTTGATATCATTGCCGGCAAGAATCTCGACAATGTTGCGGGTAATCTCTACCTCGGCGGGCACCTCGGTGACAACCACGATGCGGCCCTCCGCCCCCGGCGCGAGGCGTCCCAGGTTAAACAGCAGGCTGTTGCCGTCGGCAGTGGCATTGACCTCAGGCCGGCTGGTCACGCCTTTGAGCAGCGCATTGATGTTGAGCCCATCGGCGTAGGTGTCGCGCAACCGGACATTCTCGGCGGCGACCGATCCCTGGTTGCGGTAGGTAATCTTCCAGACCAGTTGCCGGCGGGTTGTGCCATCCTCGGGATTAGTGTCAAAGATCGCCCGCCCGGTCTTGTAGACCGTCACATCGGCCCCGTCCGTGTCACGGTTGATCAGATAGTCCTCGGTTTCACCCAGCGCAAACGGCTGGTCATAGCCGCGCCCATCGCCATACGGGATGCCGCCCGCCACCAGCGTCTTATTGGAAGGACGCTCGCTCAGGGTAACGCGCAGCCAGGCCGGTTTTTCCACAAGCTCGGCAGGCCAGGGTACCGGCCCGGTCGGGACGGCAATGGTGTTGACGCCGGCGAACAGGCCGGCGATATCCACCGGATGATCGATCACAATATGTTCCAGCGCGGTGCTCGGCTGCCCCGCGACGGGAGGACATGCGAGCGCATCGTCCCAGTCGCCATCGCGCCGGCCATCAACCCAGATGTTGAGATAGCCCTCCTTCAGCCCTTGCTCCAGCAGGCGCGCCTGGGCCGCCGGGTCGATAAAGACATCCACATTCAGCGAGCCGGGCTGACAGTGCGCAAACCCGAGTTGCCCAGGGTTGATGCCGTCGTCACGCCGGTCGCGGTTGGGCTGATCGGCGGCGGGGATGATATTGTTGGTCGGATCTTGATCCGGCCCGACATCGGCCTCGGCCTCCAGGCTGACGCGCGGCCCCAGATGGAAGGGGCGCGGGCGGCGGTGCAGCGGGCCGGGAGGTATCCCGGTTGCCGGGTCAAAGACCGTTGGGAAGTTGGCCTGAACCGCAGGGTAGGCGCGCATCGCCACCCCGGCATGGTTGCTGCTGTCCGGCGCATCGCCCAGGTCGTTGGGGCGCACCGGAATCTCCAGCACATCCCAGGCCGAGCTGGTCGGACTGACCTCCGGATCGGGGCAGGCGCTCCCCGGCGTGCCCGACAGGCAGTAGTTGACGGCGCTGACCAGGAAGAGATCGCGCGGGTCCAGCGTCACCTCATCGGTTATATCAATATCCATCCGCAGGATGGGCCGCTCGAAGCTGCGGCTCTCGCCCGGCTCCAGCGACACACCAAGGGTATTGTCTGCCTGCAGGGTTGCGGTCAACGGTGGGCGGATGCCAATCTCGGCAAAGTTGAGGCTGATCCGGGCCGGTGCGCTGCCGTTGTTCTGCGCCGTGGTGCGGATCGCGGCGCGCTCCCCCGGCAGCAGCACGGGTTGCTCGGTCATGGCAAGTTCGGTCATACCGTCGTTCGTGGTGTGTTCCGTCAGCACGGTCTGCTCCAGCGCGATGTCGGCAATGCTGAGGTCTGCACAGGGCAGGGTGACGCTGGTCGTAGCCGTGAGCGGGCTGTCGTCGGTCTGGCGCGCGGTGACGATATACTCAACCGTGCGCTCCGCGCCGTAGCAGGGGGCTAACCGCGCTGGTACTGCAATCACTACTTCCCCATCCGACTGAACCTGCCCCTGCCAGGTGACTGACTGGCGCTCCATCTGGAGCAGTTGCGGGGTAAATGTGCCGAGGGTGCCCGGAATAAACCGGGGCCGCGCCGCCATGCGGGTACCCTCGGGCAGCGCAAACTGTAGTTGCGTTGCGGCCGGCGCATCGCCACCGACGTAGCGCAGCCGGATGCGCAGGGTGTCGGTCAGCCAGCCGTTGCTATCGGCAGGTGCTTCAGGCCCCGTGGCGGATACCTCCAGTTGAAACGTCCCCAGGGCGGCCGGTTCCGCCGCGCGAACATGATCCCGGCTACCACTGAGCAACAACAGCAGCAAGATCGCTACCGCCAGGGTCAGCGCCAGGCCCAGCGGCGTCACCAAAAACTGAGCGGTTGACCGGCGCAGGTCTACCGTACGATATGTGCGCATACATCCCTCCTTGCATTTGCGCGCACAGGCAGATGCCATGTGCTGAGATCTCCGGTACAGTCGCCTGTACTGCACCGATTGTATGCGCCGACCCCGCGATTTACTGGCGATTACTGGAGCCAATCGGATCATTTTTGGATAAGCGGCAGGTAGACCGGCAGCCCGCGCCCGGCGACCCAGATCACCTCGTCTGAGCGGGCCACGGCGGCATCCGCCTGGTTGCGCGCCACGACGCGGTAGTGATAACGCGACCCGCCGGCGAGATCCGTCACCTGGGTGCTGGTCTGTTCAAGCGGCACAACCGCTTGCAGCACCCAGCTTACATCAACCGGGTCTTGCCGGTAGATCCAGTAGGCGGTGGCTCCTTCCACGCTGGTTGCGGTCCAGTCCAGTTGAATCGCCGTGTCGCTCACTTCCGTGACGCGCAGGGCTAACTCCTCGGTTTCTTCATCTGTCACCAGCGTGGGCGGGATGTAGTGGCACCACTGGCCAACCGTCGGTGTGAGCGAATCGCCGTACCAGTCGGCGAGAAACGCGTCCCATGCGCCATCGCGCACATAGGCAAACGGCGCGGTAACGGTTACGGTCTGGGTGGGCACCGGCGACCAGGTAGCGGTAAATGGGGTAGTTTCACGGTAGACGCTGGCGCGCCAGGCTACGCCGGACGGGCTGTTGCGGCGTAGCGGAGCCAGGATGGTGATCGTATCGCGGTAGTTCCAGGTTTCGTCCGGCGCGATATGCGGACTGCCGGTGATAAAACTGCTCTGGGCGCGTACATCCGCCAGCAAGTTGAGCAGCGCGTCCGCCGCCGCATGCACGCCATAGCTATCGCCCGCGCCAAAGCCCTGCTGGAGTCGGGTGGCAAACGAGCCCGCGCCCACCAGTTCATCCGGCGGCCCCAGGCTGAAACGCTGCGGCCCGCACTGGGTAGTGTCCACATACTGGCTGCTGAGGGCCGCGTTGAGGATCGGGTCGGTTACGCCGGCTGCGGTCGCCTGCTGCAAGGCCACGCCCAGGTTGCTGACCGCCGTGGCAATCTGGGGAATGTCGCTCCCGCGCACCCAGAAGATCGCATTGGGATGCGCCTCGTCGAGGGTGCCATGGTAGCGCGCAATGATCGACTGGGCGATCTCGGCATTGCTGGAAACCGGCGCAAACTGCGTCAGGTAGCGGTCATAGGGCGCGGAGAGCCAGGCATAATTGGGCGAGGCCACAAAAATGTCGGCAGCCTGATGCACTTCGTAGAGCGTATCCAGGTTGCCCTGGAAGCACTGGTCAAATAGCAGAATATCGAAGGGGTTAGTGCCGTCGGCGGTAGCGCTGTTCAGCGCCTGTCCCAGATCAATCGTGCTCATGTAGCCGTTGTTGGTGACATCGCCCGGGGTCGCGGCCATGCCCCGAGGGAGCGGCGGCAGGTTGCCCCGGGGCATGGCGTCGGTCATAGTTGCGCCGGTCTCAGGCCAGGCCAGTTCCGGTACCAGCGCAATGCCGTGCCCCCCCATGACAACGATCTCGCGGTCGGCGGGGTAGGTGGTGCGGGCATACTCCAGGAACCAGGCCAAAATAGCGGGGTCGGCGGTGTCTAACTCATCCGTGCCCCAGCGCTCCGCAATCGCGCCCGTTGGGGTGACGCTGCCTGCGGCGATGGTCACCAGGTTGGTATCCCCGTCAGTGATGCCGTCGGTGAGCAGGACAACCTGGGCATTCGGGTTGAGCGTGGTGCCCCGGCGCAGGCGCTCGGTCACGCCGGGAATGTAGTGCGACAGATCGTTATCGGCGGGGAAGTAGACCAGCACCAGCACACGCTCGCCGGCGCGAGTTACGGCGATGCTCCGCGCTTCCCGGCTCCAGAAGTCCGCCGACTGGTCGGCATGGGCTGGCGTGAAGCTGCGAATCTGCATATAGTAGGTAGTACCCGGCGTGAGCCCGTCCACCAGGTAGCCGGTCGCTGCTTTGTCGGCAGTCTGCCCATGCAGCGTGTAGGGGCCGTCGATGGTGGTGGCATAGCGCACCTCGTAGTAGCCACCATCGTCGCTGTAGCTAATCGGCATCCAGGTAAGCTGGATGGTGTCGCTCCCGATCACGCTGACCTGTACATCGGTCGGTGGCACGGTCTGGGTCTGCTGCCAGTCCGGATCGAGTGTGTCAAGACAGGCCCGGGTACTCGTTTTACCCGTTGTCAGGCCGTTGTAGGCAAAACTGGCGCTGGTCACGCTATCGGTCAGGGCGCAGACAGTCACGGGGACATTCCCGCGCAACTGGTTCTGCTCCAGGCGTAATTCGGTCAGCGCGGCGAAGTTGCCGATGGCGCGGGGCAGCGTGCCGGTCAACTGGTTGTCTGCCAGGTTCAACTGAACAATATGCCCATCTGCACAGACGACGCCGTACCAGTCGCAGGGCGAGATGGTCTCCGTGACGGTGAGCCAGTTCGTACTCACGCGCCAGTTGTCGCCGTCAGTGGCCGCGTACAGCGCCGACAGCGCGGAACACTCCTCGGTGGGGATGGCCGTCACCCCGGCGCAGAGGGTCGCAGGCGGTTGGCGTACCTGGCGCTGCGGTTGCGCCCGCACCGCGCCGGGGGGCAGGTGGCGGGTTTGTGTTGTAGGGACGCGCTTCTGCGCGTCCGCCATGCCGGTCGTACCGCCCACATCCCCATGTGATCCGGCGAAAAAGCCGACACTCGCAAGCACCGTGCCGGAGGGCAGGCATGGTACAAGTAGACAGAGCGCAACCAGGGTGAAAAGCAGCGTCCGGCAGAGCCGCTGCACAGTGGAATGCTTTACGGACATAGTGATCCTCCTCAAAAGCTAATCGTGGTGGTCGGATTCTAAGAGACTGTCTGAAAAGATGATGCGCGTCGGTCCCACGGCATGCGGGGTGCCCTGCGACACCGGACAGCGCCCCAGGAGTCCCGGCTTCAGCCGGTTCCGGCCACACACCGGCTGAAGCCGGGACTCCTGCTCCGGGGCCGTAGCCCCATGACCAACCCATTTCAGACAGTCTCTAATAATAGAGGAAGCGCACAGCATTCTGCTGGCATCTACATCCCATAGATCCGGCATAATCGGATCAGTTATGGAACAACCTATGTACCAACAATCTTCCGTCGCCGCAGCGCACCCGGACTGGTCTCCCGGTACGCTGTCGGAGGGCAGTTTTACCCAGCAGGTCAATACTGCCTTTAAGAACTATCAGAGCGTGCTGGCGCTGTCGCGGCTGCCGCCAGCGAACTCGGCACTGATTGCGCCCGCGCTGGTGCTGGATACCGTTGCGCCTACCGCCGATGAACGCGGACATGCGCTGCGGCTGGTCTTGCAGTGGGCGGTGGATCGGCTGGCCCCGGAGCCGGTCATCTATCCGCTGGGCACATTTCGCCCCTATGATGACCCGACCTGGCGTGACCCGCGCTGGTGGCGCTACAACATTCTGCGGCATCGCTACCTGGAGCCGCTGCACCCGGATGAGTTTGTCGCAGGGGGGCGCTATACCGAGACACTGATTGCTCTGACCGGCATTCCCAGCCCGGACACCTTCTTCGATGAGCGGAACCGGGCCATTCGGGAGGTGGCCCAGTGGCTGCGCCAGCAGTTTCTCCAGGGAGAAGCCAATGAAATCGTCCGGCGGATGGCGCTGGAGGAGGTGGTGCGCCCCTTGCAGCAGCAGCGGGAAGCCATGGCGCTGCTGGATATTGCCGCTACCTTTGACGAGGTCTTCCCGCGTGATCTGCTCCTGCACATCGCCGCCGATGAGCGGTTGCCCGGGGTCGAGCCGGCTCTGGATTATCTGACAACCCGGCGCTTCCTGCTGATGGGTGATGCCGGGAACGAACTCTGGCTCTCGCCGGTGTTGCAGGCTTATCTCTACGACCGGCAACGGCCCGAGCCGCGCCGACGGCGTCACGCCCATGCCGCGCGCCACTATGAAGCTGGGCAAGATCCGCTGCGTGCCGCCCGGCACTGGCAACAGGCGGGCGAGTGGGAACGCGCCGCCACGCTGTTGGAGACGTCCGCCACCGACCTGATCAACGAACTCCAGACGGACGAGTTGCGCGATGCACTGTTGACTTTCAAGGCCGGTCATCTGCCGCCGGACCGCTGGCGCGAGGTGCAACTGCTGCTGGCGGATCTCTGCGGGCAACTGGGTCAGCGTGACGCCGCTCTGACCGCCTGCCGCCGGGCGCTCAAGGTGACAACCGACGCACACCACCAGGCGCGGATCTACCGACGTATGGGCAAGCTCTACGAGAAGCATAACCAGTTGCACGCGCTGGGCTACTACGAGCAGGCCGCTGAACGGTTTGACCCCACCGATCCCGAACTGATCGATCTGCTCAAGGACCGGGGATGGTTGCACATTCTGCGGAGCGACTGGCCGCGCGCCGCGGCCGACCTGACCCGCGCGCTGGCCGGTACGCGGGAGACGGCCCGCGAGCGCCGCGCCGATATCTATGATGCGCTGGCGAATCTGCACTATGAGCAGCAGCAGTATGCCCCGGCCATCGACTATTCGCGCCGGGCCCTGGCGTTGCGGGAAGAGCTGGGCAACCTGCCACGTATCGCCGACTCCTCGAACAACCTGGGGCTGCTCTACAGCGCGATCGGCGACTATGCCCATGCCATCAGTGCCTACGAGGAAGCGCTGGTCATCTACCGGCGGCTGGATAATCAGGACCGCACGGCAACGGCGCTGCTCAACATCGGCATGGCACACCATCTGGCCGGGCGGCGAGAGACGGCGCTGGAGTTCTACGCGAGCAGCCATGCGATCTGCACGGCAATTGATCTGCGGCTGGTGCAGGTGCGTGCCTGCTACAACATGGCCGAAGCATCGGTAGAACTGGGGCGGGATGCGGCGGCCCGGCAACACTGGGAGGCCGGCTACCAGTTGAGCCGGATGTCGGGCTTTGATGATGAGATTAGTTTTCTGGAGGAGTTGCGCGCCCGCTTTCCGGCCCTGCAAGCGGTGCAAATTGATGGGACAAAAGATACGCCACACGCAGCCGAGGCTGCCGGCAAGCGCCTGGAACCGGAGGATCAACGCATCCTGGAACTGATTGCGCAATATGGGCAGGTGACACCGAAGCTGCTGATGACGGTGGCGCATATCAGCAAGGGCACGGCCACTCGCCGCCTCACCCGTCTGGCCGAGCAGGGCTACCTGCTGAAGCAGGGCAAAGGCCGCAGCACCCACTACACCGGCACGCAGCCGGGGCAATCACCCGGTGAAGAACCGGACAGCAGGAATATGTCACTCAAGGACAATCAGTTGACCCAACTTCAGGCAACCCTGCGCCCACACCAGGATCGCCTGCGTGAGCAGTATGCAATCGCCGCCCTGGGCCTGCCGGACGAACAACCCTGCCCAAAGCTGCTGCGCCTGCGGGTGCAATTTACCCACCTGCCCGATCTGCCGACGTTTTTTGCGCTGGAGGGGGAGTTGGGGAAACTATTGGGCATGCATGTCGATCTAGAACTTTCAGAAGATCCGCTTGCCGGACAACGACTGCTTTAATGAACGTTGAATGTTTAATTCGGATATCGCCGCTCAGGAGTCCCGGCTTCAGCCGGATCAGGCGTTCCCGGCAGGATGCCCTGCCCCGGACGGCAACCACCGGCTCAAGCGGGGACGTATGAACGTTGAATGTTTAATCCGGATATCGCCGCTCAGGAGTCCCGGCTTCAGCCGGATCAGGCGTTCCCAGCAGGAGGTCGCTGCCCCGGCAGGTATTCACCGGCTAAAGCCGGGACTCCCGGTTATTCATATCCGGACTATTTTTTCATCGTTCATCAGCGGGATCGGGCGTTCCCGGCAGGAGGCCCTGTCCCGGCAGGCATCCCACCGGCTAAAGCCGGGACTCCAGGATGGCATATCCGGGCTTTTTTTATAACTTCAGAAAAGTAGTAAAGAGCCACAAAGGGATTTGTTCTTAGTTCTCCGGTTCTCAGTTCTCAGTTCTCCGGTTCTCAGTTCTCAGTTCTCCGGTTCTCAGTTCTGCCCGGTTCTCGGTTCTACGAAAGAAACTTGACAGTAGGCATAACTTCTGTTATTTCTACTCTCCACTGAAATGTGCATGGGGCCGCCGTGATCCTGTCGCCCGGTGTCTTTCCCCGCCGCATTCCGTACGTACGACGCTGCATTCTTGTTCACATTCACAGGAGTTTGCCATGCCACGCAAATTCGCTATCCTGGTGCTCCTCCTTGTCATCTTCATCAGTAGTTCGCTCTCACCTTCCTCGCAGGCGCAAATCCTGCGCGAATCCGAATTTGGCGTTAATAGTCATATCGCCTCACGCTATGGTAATTATGATGTCATGAACTGGCCGGCCGACGTGATCGCCGGTAGTGGTGCCGGATGGGTCCGCGAGGATTTTCACTGGTTCTGGATCGAACCGCAGCAGGGGAATTTCCAATGGGAATATTATGATCGCATGGTCGATCTGCTGGTGGGGCGCGGGTTAAATATCATTGGCGTGCTGGGACATCCGCCGGGGTGGGCTACCTACGAGCCCGGTGATGATCCCTCGGGGCCGTCATTCTATGCGCCGGACCCGCAGCGCTTCGCGGAGTTCGCCGCCCAGGTGGTGATGCGCTACCGCCACCGCATCGTTCACTGGGAAATCTGGAATGAGCCGGATAATCCGCAGTTCTGGCTGCCCCACCCCGACCCGATTGCCTACGCCGAGTTGTTAAGCACGGTCTACCCGGTGATCAGCGCGGTCGCCCCGGAGTCGAATGTTCTGATCGGTGGTCTGAACCCCTTTGACAGCAGCTTCTTGCAGACGGTTGCCGAACATGGGGCCTGGTGGGCTTTCGATATCATCAATATTCATCCCTATGTCGATCCAGCCACGCCCGAAGCCCAGGGCGAGATTGGGATGGCATCGATCAAGAGCATTGAACGGGTCACCAGTTGGGCCGGCGGCAAGCCCATCTGGGTGACGGAGTATGGCTGGAGTAGCCTCCCAACCGATCGTGATCCCGCCGGTCAGGCCAGTGAAGAAGACCAGGCGAATTATATGGTGCGGGCGGCAGTCTTGCTACGCGCGGCGGGGGTCTGGCGCGTGCTCTGGTACAGCATCAAGGACGAGGTGCATAACGGCTATGGCCTGATGCGCTTCGCCGGGAACTATGATGACTACAGCCAGCCCCGGCCGGCCTATACCGCGTTTGTGACGCTAAATCGGCAGTTGGGCGGTGCAACCTTCGAGCGGCCCCTCGACGAAGTCCGCCTGGTCAGTGGGGGCGGAGTGTATGCCTATCGCTTCCTGCAGGACAACGAGACAGTCGATGTTATCTGGGCACTGGAGCCGAGTGTCATCGATGTGCCAACCGGACATGCGCAAGCCAATGTCCACAATCGGAACGGCAATCGCTGGCAGGTCACGGCGGAACAGGGCGTGTTCCGCCTCTACCCGAACGAGAGCCCGATCTATGTGCGCCGGCCCCGAAAGTAGCAGTAGCGTCTAATCCATCGCCCCTACGGCAGTCGCGCCGGGCAACTTGTGTAGTTGCCCGGCGCATTTGCTGCATAACTTCATTATGACTACCAGACTCCCCATTCAGACTATTTTTGAATATTCATTAGCCTGTGGATTACTCCCACTTCCCTTCAAAGAGTGGTTTAACCGGGTGCTCCGACTTTGCCAGGCGTAGCTCGTTGAAGATCTCGGCGGTCTGTTCGTTCTCATCCTCCGAGTTGAGTGGGATACCCAGTTCCCCCGAGACATCCGCTGATGCGCCGACAAGCAGCAGTTCAACACCTTCGTGATCAAGGAAATTGGGCGGATCCACGCTGATAAACCGGCGATTCTGAAAGCGCTCCTGCAACTTCTCTGGCAGGTCGGCCATGCGCCTGGGGCTCAGGCCCACTGGTTTTGATGCCGGTCGCTCCGGGTTCTTCACGCTAAAGATATAGCTGCCCTCTGCAACAAGGTTGAGCGCCTGCTGCACCGCGCCGGGACCATCCGGCAGTTCCAGCGCATAGACCAGGTGTGTATGATCGCCATGGATTACCAGATCATACACACCTTCCCCGGCGGGACGCGCGGCGGGTTGAACGCGTGTCCCGCGCGTTTTGGTCTCATGCACATCGCCCTGGAACGCCTCCTCAATCTGCTCTGGTTTTCTAACCGTCAGATCTACAAAACCCCATGCCCGGTTGCTATCATCCTTCGCCTCAATTTTGGGCAGTTGTTTCCGTCCGATGGTAATCAGCCGGTAGCGCTCCTGATTGTGCGGGCTGAGAACCATGTAAAAGCGCTGGACATCATCGAAGCCCTGGGTGGGATGCTCCTCGCCTTAGGCCTGCACTTTGGGCCGATAAAAAAAGTAGATATTGCCACGCTCAGTCTTTTCAACGCAGGTTTCTTGCTCTGCCATCGTCTGCTCCTTTCCTCACCTTTCAAATAATCTTGCGCAAAGCCGCAAAGGTTTTGCGGTTCTTGGCGCCCTTTGCGGCTTTGCGCGAGTCAATCTCACGAGTTACGCAGTGCGGACTGTTCCAGTCCTCCTACCGGATTTGCAGGCGAATCCGGCTTCCATCGCGTGAAACGTCCGGTTTGCACGTCCACCGCGTAACTCCTGTCAATTTCGTCCTATTTGAAAAGTTTTGCTTTTAGGTATCCGTACCCACAATCGAGGTCTGCTCCTGCATCACCGCCAGCTTGACGGTATCTCCGGACACCTCGCGGATCTGGTCGCTTCGCACATAGCGGTTGATGTCACCCATGTCGGGGTTGTCAATCTTGATAAAACCGTAGCGGATCAGTTCACTGCGGCGCGGCTCGGGCACATCCGGCTCCAGCGCGGTCTCCTTGAGCGCCCCGCCCAGTCCGGTTGTCGTCTGCCGGTTGGCATCGACCGCAGCGGCGTCCGCGTTGGGTAGTTGGACCAGTTCGACCTGGCCCAGCCGGTTGCCGGTATAGTCAACCACCTGCATCCCAATGCGCACCTGTTGCAACCGCTCGTTTGGATTCATCTCAGTCATCGTTCTTCCTCCTTGAACCGTCGCAGCAGAGTTCTCTGCCGCGCCCGGCACTCTATTTATCCGGCCACACCCCCCGATGAGTGCAATTGCAGCCAGTGCATAATGTCCCGGCGGCGCACCATGCCGACGAGCATACCATTGCGCAAAACCGGCACCTGGCGCACATCGCGCCGGATCAGCTTCCGGAGCGCATCGGCGGCTTCCTCATGGGATGCGACCGTCACCAGTTCCTCGGCGGGTGTCATAATCTCCCCGACGGTGAAGCTATCCCGATCATTGCTCTCGATCTCACGCACATCCTCCATCGTCACCAGGCCCACCATCCGGTCGCCCTCCATAACCGGGAAGGCGCGCTCGTCCGTAGCCATGATGTAGTTCTGGATCAGGTCATTGACCGTGGTGTTCGGCACGACGGTGGGCACATCGGCGCGCATCAACCGCTCGGCAGTGACCCCATCGAGAATATCCTCGACCTGGACCTGCTGCAGACTGCGCGTCGCCGCATTGCTGAGGAACCAGCCGACAAAGGCCAGCCAGATACCGCCGACAACGCCGCTACCAAAGATCGGCACCTGAATGCCAAACGCCATGGCGATCCCGGTCAGAATCAGCAACCAGGCAAAAGCCTGCCCGACAATCGCGGCCCAGCGCGTACCCTTGCGGAAGTCGCCGGTGCTGCCCCAGAGGATCGAGCGCAGTACCCGGCCGCCATCCAGCGGGAAGCCCGGGATCAGATTGAAGAGCCCCAGCAGAATATTGATTTGCCCCAGCCAGAGCAGCAATGTACTCAGCGGACTCAGTTGTTCAAAGAGCGCGCGGGGTTCAATCGATGTACTCGCCTGTGGACCGGCGGTGGTCGCAAACCCGATCAGGAAGAGTATGCCCAAAACGATACTGGTGAGCGGCCCCACAATCACCATTAGGAACTCGGCACGGGGCGAGCGCGGATTCTGCTGAATATTCGATACCCCACCGAAGAGAAACAGCGTAATGTTATGCACAGGAATCTTCTGAGCCTTTGCCATTAGCGAGTGGGCCAGTTCATGGGCCAGCACCGATACAAAGAAAAGCAACGCCGCCAGCAGCGCGATTCCCCAGTTCAAAGCGCTACTCCACGCAGTGTTAAATTGACCGAACCCGGTGGCCAGGCTCCAGGTGAGGAGCAGGAAAATAAACATCCAGCTCCAGTCAATATAGATGTTAATGCCGAAGATGCGAGCAATGCGTATGCCGCTGCGCATAATGCCGATCCTTTCCATTCACGGTTACGTGTATCTTCATTTTACCTCATGCACACGAGTTACGCGGTTGCTCACCCAAAAGGAAATTTCGCCTCCGGCAGGGCGGAAGAGATCAGATTTTTTTGTGAAAAAGATAAAGAGCGTACCAGGCTGCCGCAGGCGCATCGGACCATTATCGAGCGCAAACGCCCAGTTTGCAGACCCACCGCGTAACTTGTGTCATTCATTGCAAATTGTGTGCCGGAAAGAAACAGCGGTTCTGGCATACAACTTGCAACCCTGCGGCCAGTTGAGAACCGAGAACCGAGAACCGCATACTGCATACTGCATACTGCCTCAGAAGGAGGAAATCGACCATGACCACCTTTGGTTACTGGCTCTCGTGTGAGGAGCACCTGCCCAACGATCTGGTGCGCTATGCGCGGCGGGCTGAGGAAGTCGGCTTCAGCTTTGGCATGATCTCCGACCATTTTCACCCCTGGCTGGGACAGCAGGGTCAGAGTCCCTTTGTCTGGAGCGTGATCGGCGGGATTGCCCAGGCAACCGAGCAGTTGCGCCTGGGCACCGGTGTAACCTGCCCGACGATGCGGATGCATCCCGCGATTGTGGCGCATGCGGCCGCAACCGCCGCCACCATGATGCCGGAGCGCTTCTTCCTGGGCGTGGGGACGGGCGAGCGCCTCAACGAGCATATCCTGGGCAATCACTGGCCGCCGCCGAATATCCGACTGGAGATGCTGGAGGAGGCGATTGAGGTTATTCGCGGGCTCTGGAGCGGGAAGATGCAGCGGCACTGGGGCCACTATTACACGGTCGAGAATGCGCGCCTCTACACGCTCCCCGCCACCCCGCCGCAACTGCTGGTCGCTGCCACCGGCAAGAGCGCCACCGCGACGGCCGCGCGCCAGGGCGATGGGCTGATCGCGGTGGTACCACAGGGCGGTATGGTTGAGCAGTTTCGCGCTGCCGGTGGTGAGGGCAAACCCTGTTACGGGCAGATCAAGGTCTGCTGGGCGCGAGATGATGCCGAAGCGCGGCGCATTGCGCACACCTGGTTTCCCACCGAGGCGCTGCCGGGGAAGCTACTGCCCGAACTGCCCACACCGAGCTATTTCGAGCAGGCGGTTGATCTGGTAGGCGAAGACGCCGTAGCCGAGGCCATTGTCTGTAGTGCCGACCCGGAGCGGCATATTACGGCGATCCGCAAGTTTGCCAATGCCGGGTTTGATCATATCTGCATTCACCAGGTTGGACCGGACCAGGAGGGTTTCTTCCGGTTTTACCAGCAAGAGGTGCTGCCGAACCTCGCGTAGGGAGTGCAGCATGCAAATGATGCATTTTCCGGGGGGACAACTACCCAGGTTGGCACACTACTTGCAAGAGTAAACATCGGGAACGTTCTTTACGCCACAGCATGGATGTCAGCGGATCGGCCAGAACACCAGAGTTTGCAAACGGGTCACACGTTTCCAAACGGGCGATTATGCCTGTTAAATCGGTAAAATGAAAGAGGGTAGTCCCTTCGCGCGGGCTATACCAGAGGAGGACAGTATCCATGACTGAGCAAGAACGCACATTTCAGACCGAGTGGAAGGAAGTTGTACCAGCGTGCCGCGCAGCCTGGACGAAGCGGTATGGTGGCAGCAACCCGGCGCGCTGGGAAGAGCATGAGCCGCGCTACCGCTATGGCTGGGAAGCAGCCGCCAACCCGAGCTATCAGGGACGCGACTGGTCCGAGATTGAGCCGGACCTGCAGCGCGACTGGTCATCACGGTATAGCAATATCTCCTGGCAAGAAGCGTCAGACGCCGTGCGTGACGCCTGGGAGATCAGCAACGCCAACGAACAGAAGCTCCGACTGCACAAAGAAGAGATGCACACCGGCACCAACACGACGAAGACCGGTGAAGTTCGGGTGCGCAAGGAAGTCGTCAGCGAGGAGCAGACGCGTGAAGTGCCCGTGACGCACGAGGAAGTAACCGTTAAGCGGCATCCGGTTGAGGGCAAAGCACCGGCCAGTGAGGATATGTTTAAGGAAGAGGAAGTGCGCGTGCCCGTGCATGAAGAGCATGCCTATGCCGAGAAGCGCCCGGTGGTGAAGGAAGAGGTCCACGTCAGCAAGCAACCGGTGCAGGGGAGCGAGCAGGTTTCGGAGACCATCCGCCACGAGGAAGCGCATGTTGAGCGCGAAGGCGACGTGCCGATGCATGGCAGTGAAGCCAAAGCGGGCGAGCAGAAGTCAAAGCCAAAAGATAAGCTGATTAACTCCGATAAGAAGTCCGGGGAAGTATTCTAACTTGGTAGCATCTACCGGCAACCCGGAATATCAACGATGCAGCGGTAGCCTCCTGGGGAACAATCCCCCGGGAGGCGTTCCCGCATACTGCCTGCGGCGGTTCAGAGCCACGCGCATCGGTAGCCGGGCTGGACCTTGCGCATTCAGCAGTTCCAACCGTTTCGCCTGGTCTGGACGGATAACGCCTGGCAGGATCGGCAGGCGTACTGGTCAACCGCAACGGACCTGGGCATGGCATGGGTGGATATTCCGATTACCCAGGAGCAGCGGTCCTCATCCGCTTTACTTTCTGGTGGATAGAGCAGGAACGCTGGGAAGGGCGGGACTACACGGTTGCGCTGGAGACATGAGGGGTTGCTGATGTTAATCATCCTCGCCGCCCCCCCTTCCATCGGTAGACCGGCTGTGGTATACTATGCACTGGAACAGGCGTGCGTGTAACCCGCCGTCGCTGGAGAACAGAACCTCTAGAGGAACTTCCCGACTCCTCGCCCATCGTTACCGATGGAAGGCCGCCCCGCGAAACCGTAAGCGGGGGCACATGTGACGTAAGTCGCATGTGACGCAAGACGGCAACAGAGAGCAGTCCCGCCGGGCCGCGGCCCGGTAAGGGGTGAAAGGGTGCGGTAAGCGCGCACCGGCGTCGGCAGTGATGTCGGCGGCCAGGCGACTGCGCCGGCTGATGAGGAGCAAGGTGTGTGGGGCGGGCTTATCGGTGGGAGCCGTACGGCGTCTGGACCACCCCGCTCGCTCGCATCGCAGCCGCGACGGTGAGGTCGGGTAACACCCGGCAAGCCAGGAGCGGCCTCTGCAATCGCAGAGAGATAGATGACGGCCAACAACAGAATCGGGGGTACGGTTACAAGCACGCCTTAATAGACAGGACTTACGCGGTGCGGACTGTTCCGCCTGGGTGCCAGACCCAGAAACTGGTTTCGCCTGCGGCAGCATGGTACTTGATCTATCTTTTCTGCCGGAGACGATATCCGCTTCCAAACGAGTGACCGCGTAACTCCTGTTAATAGAACGAAGAAAGAACAAGCAGAACAAAGTGTTCGTTCTACGCACGGTTTCGCGTGAAACCGTGCGTTTCTTTTTGCCCGATTTACGTAGATCTGCGTATAGTGTATGCCCGCCGGCGGCGGTATGCTGTTCATGCATTGGGAGCCCGGATCACAACCGGGCAGGCCCGCAAGACCGCTTCAACGATTGAGGAAGATGACAGCGCTGTCGTCATAATGCGTAATGGAGCGCATTTATAAAACCGGGAGTCCGTAACAGCGTGGTTACGGCTCCCGGTTTTGTGTACTATGCCTGCCCGCCCCCATTTCTTGGAAAACGCTTAGAAAACTACGTATGCTGTTTAACCCGATTCCAAGATAAATTTTTTACGCTAGATCTGTCGGTGAAAAACAGAGAGCAGAGCAACCGAGAACAAAGAACAAGGCGTGCCTGCCGGATTGTGTGTGGTTAATCTTTTACCATAAGGGAAGAGGGAAGTTTGTACGATGAAAATTCTACGCTGGGTTGGAATTGGTCTGTTGGCCCTACTCGCACTCATTCAATTTATCCCGCCGGTAGTGGCCTGGCAGACCAATCCTCCCGTTGTTCAGGAGCCGAACTGGGATCCTCCCCAGACGCGCACCTTTGCTGAGCGTGCCTGCTTCGACTGCCACAGCAACCAGACCGACTGGACATGGTATAGCAAGATTGCCCCCATGTCCTGGCTGGTGACATCGCATGTGCTGGAGGGCCGCGAGGAGTTGAACTTCTCCGAGTGGAATACCACCGCTGAGGAGGCCGGAGAGATTATCGAGGTCATTCAGGCCGGGAGCAGCCATCAGCCCACCTACTTCCCGCTGCATCCCGAGGCGCAGTTAAGCCCGGCTGAAAAGCAGCAGTTTATCGAGGGCATGCGCGCAACGTTGGCGGCATCGCCGGGAGGTGAAGGCGGCGAGGGGGGTGAAGGTAGCGAGATGGAAGAAGAGGAATTTGAAGAGTAGCAGGAGGCTTATACGCAACTAGTGTTATACTAAAAAGTGAACACTATCGTTTTCATGACCTGTAGTGTATCAGTTCTTGAGGAGGAGATCTATGTCTGAAGGAACCGTAACGGCACCAATCGCTATGCCCCGCCTGAATGAACCCGCTCCTGACTTTGACGCTCCAACCACTCATGGGCCGAAGAAACTGGCCGACTACAAGGGCAAGTGGCTGGTACTTTTCTCGCATCCCGCCGATTTTACGCCGGTGTGTACCACCGAGTTTATCGGGTTTGCCCGCCACTTTGCGGATTTCCAGAAGCTGAACTGCGATCTGTTGGGACTGTCGATTGATAGTAACTTCTCGCATCTGGCCTGGGTGCGCAATATCAAGGAGAAATTTGGAGTTGCGATCCCCTTCCCGATTATTGCCGATGTTTCGATGCAGGTTGCCAATGCCTATGGCATGGTGCATCCGGGAGCCGGCAGCACCGAGGCGGTACGCACCACCTTCGTGATCGATGACAAAGGGCTGCTACGGGCGATGCTCTACTACCCGATGAGCAATGGCCGCTCCATCCCGGAGATTGTCCGCCTGGTCAAGGCGTTGCAAACCACCGACGCAAACGATGTTGCCACACCCGAAGGCTGGCAGCCTGGCGACAAGGTAATCGTGCCGCCGCCCAAAACTGCCGCCGCCGCCGATGAGCGCGTCAGCGCAGGGTACGAGTGTGTCGATTGGTACTTCTGCAAGAAGGATCTGTAGTTTCAAGAACAAAGAACTGAGAGACTGTCTGAAAAGCTGATGCGCGGCGGTCCCACGGCATGCGGGGTGTCCTGCGCCACCGGACCGCGCCCCCGGAGTCCCGGCGTCAGCCGGTTCCGGCCACACCCCGGCTGACGCCGGGACTCCCGCGCCGGGGCCGTCGCCCCATGACCCACTACCGTTCACATAGCAGAACCTGCGCAGTAGCGGTGTAAACCGGACGTTTGCTCCGCTACAGAACGGTTCCGCCTGCGGCAGCATG